>Ga0172367_10000680_pt1 | contig 51939 bp, 46 predicted proteins | sample Lak10m_FD_114542 | JGI IMG/M metagenome (GOLD analysis project Ga0172367, IMG submission 114542) | Freshwater microbial communities from Kabuno Bay, South-Kivu, Congo - kab_022012_10m | ecosystem: Environmental > Aquatic > Freshwater > Lake | place: Democratic Republic of the Congo: South-Kivu...
AGGGTCTCAAGAGGCATAAGTAGGTCCTTTCGATGGAAGTTTTAGTTTCGATACATAAAACTCTATCAGAGTCGTCTACTTATGCTTTTTTCATTCAACACCCACTCCACAGTGTGGAGAACCCTTTTTTTATTTCTAGCCCTCGCTTATTTAACTGTGAGGAGCCGAATTACGTATGTATCAACTCCGAGATTACCAACAAACAGCGGTCGATAATGTCGTCAAATTTTTTAAGAAGGCGAAGGCACCTGCTGTGGTTGTTCTTCCGACAGGTGCTGGGAAAAGTTTAGTGATCGCGGAACTTGCGAGAATCGCCAAGGGGCGAGTTTTGGTTCTTGCTCATGTCAAAGAGCTCGTTGAGCAGAATCATGAGAAGTACGTGAGTTACGGCCTTTCGGCTGGGATCTTCTCTGCCAGTCTAGGTAAGAAAGACTGGCAACAGAAAGCGATCTTTGGAAGCGTACAATCGGTGGCTAGGGCGCCTGATGAATTCTTCGATGACTTCTCGCTGTTGGTGATCGATGAATGCCACCGCGTGGCTGATGACAGCGATACCCAGTACCAGGAAGTCATCCGAAAGCTAACGGCTAGAAATCCGGGCCTTTGTATTCTAGGTCTGACGGCGACGCCATATCGCCTCGGCGTGGGATGGATCTACCAATACTCACAGACAGGAGAACGCAAGACAGATCAGGAGAGATTTTTCAAACAGTGTGTTTTTGAACTTCCACTCACCTACATGATCAAGAACCGCTACCTCACAGTGCCGATCAAGGTGGATATCCCAGTTACCAGCTACGATTTTTCGGCGCTTTCTGAAAACAACCGGATGTACACGACGGCGGAGGTCGAGGAAATATTGAAAAGCCAGAAGCGGCTGACCCCCTTGATCATCCAAAATATTGTCGACATCACTGAGCGTTACCATCGGCAAGGGGTGATGATCTTCAGTGCTTCGGTACGCCATGCCGAAGAAATTCTCTCCTACTTGCCCGAAGGCCAGGCACGCTTGGTTGTGGGTGATACGGACTTGGCCGAGCGCGATCGAATCATTGCGGAATTCAAAGCTAAGAAATTCAAATACCTCGTTAACGTCTCGGTACTGACTACGGGATTCGATGCTCCTCATGTGGACGTGATTGCGATTATGCGACCCACTGAGTCCAACAGTCTCTATCAGCAGATCGTCGGTCGTGGACTGCGCTTGTCCGCTGACAAAAAAGACTGCTACGTTCTCGACTATACAGGCATGGGCCACGATATCTATGCTCCGGATGTTAGCGACAAACGGCCTGTCAAAGACACGGTGCCGGTTCAAGTAGTGTGTCCGGAGTGCGGTTTCGAAAATATTTTTTGGGGATATGCAGATCCAGACGGCGTGGTGTTCGAACATTTTGGTAGGAAGTGCCGAGGAGCGACGCAAGACGCTTCAACGTTTCTTCTTACACCTTGTCGGTATCGCTTTCGGCTTAAACTTTGCCACGCATGTGGGGCAGAGAATGATGTTACAGCAAAAACTTGTGAGAAATGTTCAGCCGCTTTGATTGATGCTGATGCCAAGCTCAAGCAAGCTAAGCTCTCAAGAAACTCACACGTGATGATCCCTGATCGCATCACTTTTGAGGAACACAAAGACAAAAACGGCAACCCCTATCTCGAAGTCCGTTATTACGATTACGATGGTCAGTCAGTAACCGAGGTGCATTTTTTTAGTAATGCGACCTCGATTAAGAAATTCAATATTAACTTCCTACGATCACATCTTAGGCAACCTGAACTCGCATTCGAGTTTCGATCGCCTCAAGATGTAATCAAATACCAGGTCCTATTCCGGTTACCTGCGTTTGTGGTTCTCAGAAAGCAAGACCGGTTTTGGAAAGTGACTGAAAAGATCTTCGCGGAAGAGTTATCAAGCTCATAGTGGCAAAATCTCTAAAGGCCCCTTCTTTTGCTGCCGAATTGCTTCGAGCATCGCCCGAGCTGCCGAGAGAACAGTGCAGTAAGGAATTTTTCTCTCGAGTGCAGCTCTTCGAATGCTGAAGCTATCGCGAATGGCGATTTCATCCGAAGCCGTGTTGATCACGAGAGAGAAGCGTCCATCACGAATCGCTTCAACGCAATGGGGTGATCCTTCGCTGAACTTATTAATTTTTTGAACGCCAAGATCATACCCATTGAGAAAGTTTGCAGTACCCGTCGTTGCCCAAAGGCGGAAACCTTGTTCCATCAATCCTCGCGCGATTGGCAGAATCTCTGCTTTATCTTCGTTACGGATCGATAAGAAAGCATCGCCCGATTCAGGCAGTTGCATTCCTGCTGCAGCCATAGCTTTTGCATAAGCAGCGGCAAAATTTCTGCCACGTCCCATGACTTCGCCAGTGGATTTCATCTCAGGCCCGAGAAGAACATCGACTCCTGAAAATTTGCTAAAAGGAAAGACAGGGGCTTTCACATTGAATGTCGTAAGTCCAACATCCAAATCTTCGCGGATTCCAAGATCGTGCAAGGATTTACCCATCATGACTTGAACAGCAAGTTTTGCGAGAGGCTTACCTACTGCTTTACTGACAAAGGGAACGGTTCGTGAAGCGCGTGGGTTCACTTCGAGGAGGTAAATACGATCTCCTTGAATGGCAAATTGTGCATTCATCAGACCGATGACTTTCAATCGTTTTGCGAGTTCACGAGTGTAGGTGCGAATGCGGTCGCAAATATTTTGAGGCAATGTCATCACAGGCAGGCTGCAGGCGCTGTCCCCTGAGTGAATTCCTGCTTCTTCTATGTGCTCCATTAATCCGCCGATGAAAGTTTCGCGGCCATCACTAATGGCATCGATATCGACTTCTGTTGCACGATCGAGGAATCGATCGATCAATACAGGATGTTCATCGCTGACGTGAATCGCTTCGTCGATCCACTGGCGAAGCATCGTTTCGCTATGAACGATGCGCATTCCTTTTCCACCTAGAACGTACGATGGACGTACTAAGACGGGATAACCGAGTTGATTCGCGCGTTCAATTGCTTCGGCACGAGTTTTTGCGATTCTTGCGGAGGGCTGTTCAAGACCCAGTGGACGTAAATCGCGTACGAGTTCTTCGCATTTTTCTCGGTTTTCAGCCAAATCGATGCTGTGGGTCGAAGTTCCGAGAATTTTGAGACCGGCACGTTCGATTGCTTGAGCAATTTTGAGTGGAGTCTGGCCACCAAATTGAACGATAGCCCCGAGAGGTTTTTCAATCCGAGCAATGTTCAAAACATGTTCGGGAGTGAGAGGTTCAAAGTAAAGTTTGTCAGAGATATCGAAATCAGTACTGACGGTTTCTGGGTTTGAGTTGACCATGATCGTCTCAAGACCCATATTTCTTAATGCCATGGAGGCGTGAACACAGCAGTAATCAAATTCGATTCCTTGGCCAATTCGATTAGGGCCACCTCCGAGAATCATGACTTTAGCTTTAGTGCTGACTCTAGATTCGTCTTTGCCTGAGTAGCTGCTGTAAAGATAAGGGGTACGTGCTTCGAATTCGGCTGCGCAGGTATCCACAGTGTGAAATGCTCCTACGACACCGATTTTTTCTCGATCGATTCGAATGCTTTCTTCAGTTTTTCCTAAAACTCCTGCAATCGCCCGATCAGTCCATCCCAAAGTTTTGAGTTCGCGGAGATCTTCTGCAGGAAGAGGCCATGGTTTTGATAGAAGGAGCTTTTCCCCTTCTAAATGCTCAACGATTTGATCGAGGAACCAAGGATCAATATGAGACCGACGATGAAGTTCATCGATACTCATTCCTTTGCGAATCGCATCGGCAATTGCCCAGATTCTGCGAGGATTAGGATGATCGATGAGATCAAAATCGGGAATATTTTTGTGTTTAGAGAGTGGAACAAACCAAGGCGTATCGGTTTCTAGACCCGCAAGCGCTTTGCCGAGCGACTCTTTAAAGGTGCGTCCAATTGCCATGACTTCACCGACCGATTTCATCTGAGTGCTCAGGAGAGGTTCAGTGGGACGAAACTTTTCAAAATCAAAGTGAGGGATTTTGGTTACGACATAATCAATGCTCGGTTCGAAGCTACAAGGTGTCGTCCCGGTGATGTCGTTGGTGAGTTCATCAAGCGTGTATCCCACAGCGAGTTTTGCAGCAACGCGCGCGATCGGAAAGCCAGTAGCTTTAGAAGCTAAAGCACTCGATCGTGAAACGCGAGGATTCATCTCAATGACAATCACGCGACCATTCTTGGGGTTGACTGCAAACTGAATATTGGAGCCACCGGTTTCAACACCAATAGCCCGGATGATTCGAATCGATTGGTCTCGAAGATTTTGGTATTCGCGGTCTGTCAATGTTTGTGCGGGGGCAACCGTGATACTGTCGCCTGTATGTACTCCCATCGGATCAAAATTTTCGATCGAGCAGACGATGATGACATTGTCATTTCGGTCGCGAACGACTTCCAGTTCATATTCTTTCCAACCCAATAAGCTTTCTTCAACTAGGACGTCTTTTGTAGGAGAGAGAAAAAGAGCTCGCTCGAGTTTTTGTAAAAATTCTTCTTCTGTCGCTGCGGTGCCTCCGCCTTCTCCACCCAAAGTAAAGGAGGGTCGAAGAATCAGAGGAAGGCCCAGTTCTTTGAGGATTTTTTTACCATCTTCTATGTTTCGCGCCACTGCACTTCGAGCGGAGTCGACGCCAATAGAATTCATAGTGGCTTTGAAGGTTTCGCGATCTTCAGCTTTGTAAATTGCTTCGGGGGTTGCTCCTAAGAGTTCTACCTCGTGTTTTTTTAGGATCCCGGCTTTATGCAGTCCCATCGTGAGATTGAGAGCTGTCTGACCGCCCATAGTAGGAAGGAGTGCGTCAGGCTTTTCTTGAGCAATGATCCGTTCCAGAAATTCAACCGTAAGTGGCTCCACATAAACTCGATTGGAGAGTTCGGGATCCGTCATGATGGTTGCTGGATTTGAATTGACCAAGACTACTTCATAGCCCTCTTCTCGCAAAGCTTTCAGGGCTTGAGTCCCTGAGTAATCAAATTCGCAAGCTTGTCCAATGACGATGGGGCCGCTGCCAATCAGAAGGATTTTACGGATGTCTTGGCGTCTAGGCATGGTTTCTCCTTAACTGCTGTGAATTTTGAACTCGTTTCAAAAGTGGATTCTCGTATTGAATTGTAGCTCGATCGGATTTTCTGGATGAGCTTGGTTGTAATAGTTCACTGCTTTCTCAATATGAATTTCATTTCTTTTAATAAAACTCAGCGTGGAAATAAAGCTTCCGATCATGATCCCTGCTCCGCCGATCATAGAAGAATTTCGAAGAAGGTCCGAAGTTGGGGTCGGATTGCCCTGAGAGTCGAGATAATGTACGGAAATTAATGAGCCGGCAACCGCGATAAAAAGTCCGAGGGTTCCGATGTAGGCAGCCTTTCCTGTTTTGGTCCGGTTTTTTTGATAAAGATCGAGTTCGGCGAGCGCCTGCGGAACCTCTTTGATGGTCTGACGTAGATTTTCACCATCGAGGCGGATATTGGAATCACAGGCAATTTGTTGCCCTTGATATACAAAAAAACGCTGACATTGAAAAAAATCAGTAGAGGTTCTAGTGGGTAAAGGAGGGAGGGCTGTTGGCTTGATCGGAATTCCTGAATCGATAGCCCAAGTGAAATTGAAAACGATTTGGATCAAAAGAGAGAAGAAAAGGGCGATTTTTGCCGTCCTCTTCCAGAGCACCACTCCCGTTTGAACTCGATCCATGGTTTATCCATATATGTGAGGAGCAGTATTGACAACCGTGAATGTGCAATTAAAAATTCCTGAACTGAAGCTGTTTCTTAATCGACTTTACGATAGTTATCATCAACAGGAATATTTGGTATCAGACCCTCTCGAGTTTCCTCATCGATTTAAGGATCCTTTAGATCAGGAGGCGGTAGCTTTAATCTCAGCTCTCCTGGCATATGGAAACGTCACGCAGATTCGTCGCTCGATCGAGGATCTTCTTTTAAGAATTGAGAAGCAGAGAATAAGTCCTGCTCAGTTCGTCAAAAGTCTTCTCCACTCTGCAGGTCGAGCTGAGGGTCGGCGTGCTTTTGCAGGGTTTGTTCATCGCTTTAATGTAGGTCAAGACGTTTTAGTTCTTTTTGAATTACTCGCTCGAAGCTGGAGTGAGTATGGATCTTTAGGCGCGCATTTTACCGAAGGGCTAGATCCTGATGCGCAGAACTTGACTCAAGCTTTGAACCGGCTCATCATCGATTGGAAAAAGTGGGCAGGGAATCGAGTAGAAACTTCGTTTTCATATTTTCTCACCGCTCCAGCAGATGGAAGTTGTTGCAAACGATGGTGCATGTTTCTTCGGTGGATGGTGCGAAAAGACAATACGATTGATCTCGGACTTTGGAGTGACAAAGGAATAAAAAGTCGTCAGCTTGTGATGCCGTTGGACACTCATACCGGAAGAATCAGTCAATATTTGGGACTAACTCAAAGAAAGAGCCTGAATTGGAAGGCCGCGGTTGAAGTGACTGAATCACTCAAAAGTTGTGATCCCGAGGATCCCGTTAAGTATGACTTTGCTCTTTGCAGATTGGGCATCCTCGACATTTGTAAAAAGACCTACCGTCGAGATGTTTGCGAAAAATGTGATCTCATGCCAGCATGCCAATTTGCGAGGTCGAAAGCATGAGTTTTTCTCTGATGACAAAAGCAGATCATTCCATACATTGTCTGTCTGGGTCTCGCGATCGCTGGTTAGTCCTAGCGTTGAGCGTTTATATGGTTTCAACACTGACTTCGATGGCAGTCATGAGCTTAGGAGCTTTTTTTCTGCTTTCATTGTCACTTTGGGTTTATGGCGGACCAAGATCATTATTTGCTACGATTCGTGAGAGTTTAAAGGAAAATTACCTGCGAAGGTATTTTCAAATTTCGCTAGTACTCGCAATTAGTCTCACCATAAGTCTGATTTGGGCAAAGTTTTTTCCAGTAGGGTACGGCGGTAAATGGATACAGGCCGACCTGGTCCCTGCTTTTGCAAAATTTTGGTACCTCTTTTGGCCGCTATTTTTAACGCCGGTATTAGAACGAGTATCTGAAAAAAATCGGCTTAATATACTGAGAGCTTGGATTATTGCTTTTTTTATTTTTTCGCTGATTGGGATTTTTCAATATTTTACGGGGTGGCCACGGCCACAGGTGATCCCTGGGCATGTTGTGGGGGGCTATTTACGTTATCACGCAACTATTTTTTTAGGACATCACCTATCCGTTGCTAGCATTTTTATTTTTCCGTTTTTTATGATTTTGGATTTTTTGCGAGATCAAAATAAAAGGCGGGCATTAGGCTTTTCTACAGTTTTTTTATCACTTGCAGTCGCTGTAGGTGCAATGACTTTGTTTCTCACTTTTTCACGCACATTGTGGATTGCCTTGCCGATAGGCATTCTGGCTTGGTTGGTTTGGAATCTTCCCCGGCGATGGGCAGTCGTATTCACTTTGCTTTCGATGCTAGGTGTTTTTTTGGCAAGTCAGCATCCTGTCATTCAAAAGCGGTTTCAAGACGGCTTTGGTCTATCGACTCGGCAAGAGCTTTGGAAGGCCAATTGGGAATTTTTCAAACAGCGGCCACTCGTTGGCGTGGGATGGAGACAGAATCAGGAACTTTCTGGAATTTACTTTGGCTATCTTTATCCTGGGAAAAAGCATTTTCGCGGTCATGCTCATAATAACTTAATTGATATGCTGGCAGGAACGGGATTATTTGGAGCGTTGAGTTGGCTTGTATGGTGTTTGGCAGTTTTTTGGATTCTTTGGCCATCGGCTCGTCGAGGCGACTCATTTGCTCGATCATTGACTTGTGCCTGGTTGGTTTTTCAAATCAATGGCATGACACAGCTTAATTTTTGGGAAGGTAAAGTCACTCATCAAGCAATGACCATGATGGCTTGGGCTTTGCTTTGGGCGAGAAAATCAAAATGAATAAAATTGTAATTGATGCGCGAACCATTGCTTCCATTCCTCATGGTTTTTCTCGTTACATCACGCGTCTTGCTGAAGGACTTGCGGCACTTCCTTGCGAAGGCTCTGTCCTACCCTACGAAATGATCTTCCTCGTGGGGCGTCAATTCCGTGATATTCAGCACCACCCTATTCGAGCATTTAACACCGTCGAAGTAGGGGCTCCGTTTCTGAATCCGATGGAGATACTTGAAATTCCCGTCATTTTAAAAAAACTGAGAGCCTCACTCTATCACAGTCCAACATTGAGCAGTCTTTATCGATCTCCATGTCCATGGGTCGTTACGGTCCATGATCTCAATCATCAGATCTATGGCAATTGGATGCAAAAACTCTATTACGAGCACCTGCTAAAACCGTTTTTTATGAAAGCCAAGGCACGCATTACGGTCTCAGAGTTTTCTCGGCAAGAACTTCTGCAATGGACTGGACTATCTCGTGAGTCTATTGAAATTGTTTATAATTCTATGAGTTCGGATGATTCGATTCCACTGACTCGTGAAGAAATCGCTCCCATTTTACAACGTTATGGCCTTCAAGAAAGGCATTTCTTTCTTTGTCTTTCTAATCCAAAACCACATAAAAATGTGGGCCTTTTACTAGAAGCATATCGATCTTATTCAAAAACAGTTGCACAAGAAAAACTCATGCCTTTAGTTTTGAGCATGAAAGAGTTTGGAGATATTCCGGGTGTGAAATCTGTGGGGGGCATTCCGGATTCAGACGTGCGGGCATTAATTTCAGCCTCAAGGGCTGTAGTTTTTCCATCTTTATATGAAGGTTTTGGTCTGCCCCCTGTAGAAGCAGCATCCATGGGGGCTTCGGTCATTGTTTCGCGTATTGCCCCTCACTTGGAAGGCTTAGTTGATTTAAGAACCGATGAAGTTAGGTGGGTTGATCCTCAAGACCGCAATGAATGGATGAAAGCGCTGCAGCAAGCTGCGGAGGAGGGGGTAAATCCAGTTTCACATGAAAGCCGCAGCCGATTGATGGCTCGATTTGATGTGAGACGGATGGGGCAGGATATGGACCGTATCTACCGTCGTGTGCTAAATCTAAATTCATGAAACATGTTCTGATTACAGGTGGTGCTGGATTTATTGGGTCTCATCTTTGTGACACATTTCTCGCCAGAGGCTATGCTGTTACGGCAATTGATAATTTTGTCACTGGCCGACGCGAAAATTTATCAGATGCTTTTAAGTTGCCTGAGTTTGATTTTTTAGAATGGGACATTACTCGGCCACTTGGGACTAAGGTTCAGGAGCTTAAATTTTTAAAAAAATACGGTTTGCATGGGGTTCTTCATTTTGCATGCCCTGCAAGTCCGGTCGATTTTGATCGAATTCCATTTGAGATTCTTGAAGTGGATTCGTTTGGAACAAAATACACAGTTGATTTAGCACTCAAACATGAGGCGCGTTACATTCTTGCTTCTACTTCAGAGATTTATGGTGATCCGTTAGTTCATCCACAGTCTGAAGGTTATTGGGGCAATGTCAATACGATTGGGCCACGAGCCTGTTACGATGAAACCAAACGATTTGCCGAAGCCTATGTCAGTACAGCAGTGCGAAAAGCGGGTCTCAATGCGGGAATTCTTAGGATCTTTAATACCTATGGGCCAAGAATGCGCCCGGATGACGGAAGAATTGTTCCGGAACTTTGTATGCAGGTGCTCAAAGGGATTCCTCTCACCGTGCATGGAGATGGTAAGCAGACTCGTAGCTTTTGTTATATTTTTGATCTGATTGAAGGGATCGTTAAACTTTTTGAAAGCTCCATTCAAGAACCTATTAACTTAGGAAACCCAGATGAGCGCTCCGTGCTTGAATTTGCGGAAACCTTGTTAAAAATCTCCTCTGGGAAATCAACCATTCAGTACCTGCCAGCTCGTCAGGATGATCCGCGTAGGCGTTGTCCCATCATTGATCGAGCTAAAAATCTGTTAGGGTGGAGCCCGCGAGTGAATCTTGAAGAAGGATTAAGAGCAATCTTGGATTATTTTCGGTCTCAGCAACAATGACTGAGGTGACAAGAGTCGCTCTTGTGCATGATTGGCTCACAGGGATGCGCGGAGGGGAGTACGTTCTTGAAGCGATTGCTGAACTTTTTCCAAAAGCAGAGCTTTTTACCTTACTCGATATCCCAGAAAAAATTTCACCTGCTTTAGCGGCTCTCAAACGGCATACCAGTTTTTTGCAAAAAATTCCTGGTGCCGAAAAGCATTATCGCCACTTTTTGCCCTTGATGCCCACTTTGATTGAGAGTTTTGATTTAAGTGGATTTGATCTCATTATTTCTTCGTCTCATTGCGTGGCAAAAGGGATTAGAAAACCGCCTGGAGCAATCCATATCAGTTATGTTCATGCTCCGATGAGATATATCTGGGATCGCTACGACGATTATTTTGGGCCAGGTAAAGCCTCTTTATATCTACGATGTGCAGCTAAAATGATCCGTGGTTATTTAAAAAAATGGGATCGGCAAGCAAGTTCGAGTCATAATGTCGACCTATTGATCGCCAATAGTTATTTTATTGCTGAGCAAATGCGGCGAGCCTATGGACGAAATTCTAAAGTGATCTATCCTTTTGCGGCTCTTGAACGATTTCAATTACCACGTAAGCCAGGCTCCCATTATTTGATGGTCACAGCTTTTGCTCCCAATAAGCGCGTAGATCTTGCGATCGAAGCGTTTAATCGATTGAAGCTCCCTCTTTGGATAGTAGGAGGAGGCCAAGAAAAAGAACGTCTTCATTCACTTACTGGTCCGACAGTTCAATTTCTTGGACAACTTTCTAATTCGGCTATTAGTGAGCTTTATTCCACTTGCCGTGCTTTTATTTTTCCGGGTGTCGAGGATTTTGGGATTACCCCTTTAGAAGCAATGGCTTCAGGTGCTCCTGTGATTGCTTATGCTGAAGGGGGTGTTCTAGAGACTGTTACCGAAAAAACAGGAGCGTTTTTTAAACCTCAAACTGTAGAAGTACTGGTAGAGCTAGTGGAAAGATTTGAAAAAGGAGAGATCTCGTTTTCAGAACTGGATTGTCGTGAGCGTGCATCCCAATTTTCACGTCAAAGATTTCAAAAAGAACTTCTAGAAACTATTCATGAAGTTTGCCTGAATGCAGGCAAGGATCTATCGTATGTTCAATAAGTTTTGTCGCAGTATGATGAGTGCTTTAGGGATCGTTTGTTTTTTGAAAGTTTCTATTGCACAAGCTGTTGTCGGTGGCGAACCTGTCTCAAGTTCTTTGTATGCTCAAGCTCTTCGCTCGGTAATTGCGCTTAAAATTCGATATTCTCCATGTACTGGAACTTACCTTGGAAACGGTCAAATTCTAACGGCCGCACATTGTCTGCTTTTGGATGGTTATCCAGAAGAGAAATCTCTGATTTGTTTGCAGGACATTGAGGGTAATTCTTTAGGTTGCTTTAAAGAAAATGATTATACGGTTACGTTTCCTGTAAAAGAAAAAGATGGGCCTAAAGCTCCTGTTCGTGGCACGATGCCAGGATCAGCTAAGGTGATTCGCATTCCAATTCCAGATATGGCTATTATTGCGATGAATGGATTTATGCCCAATATTCCACCAGTCACACTTTCGCTCGATCAAGCACAAAATCTGTCTCAAGGTGTTGAAACATGGATAGCAGGTCAGGGCTGTAACAATTACGTGACTTTTGAGGGTCGCGAAGTCATGCGTTTAGGTAAGGTTCAGTTGGATTTAAGCACGGATCCTTTGTTGTATTCTTTGAGCTGGTCACCTCATTCGACTTCAAGCGGCGCGTGTCCTGGAGATTCAGGTGGGCCACTTTTTGTCTTAGGGCCAGGCGACCAAATGATTCAAGTCGGCGTGATTTCCTATATCCAACGAAAATTTGATTCGAATGGATTAACTTCCGTACTGAACGTATTTGGTCGCGTTGACGGTGTTTCAGCTTCTACTTGGTTAAAAAGCAGAAATTAAATGCTGATCATGCTCAATAGAGCATGCTGACGTCTTATCAACTCTTCAGTTTCAAGACGCATCAGGCGATGAAGGCTAAAGTCTTCAACAGTAAAGCTTGCCATCACGCAGCCAGCAACAACCGCGCGGCGCAAGAGATTATCCCATTGAGCTGGATCGGTTTCTGCCATTCCACGATGAGCTCCTGCTTCAGCAAGAAAGCCCATGAATGCGCCGGCAAAGCTATCTCCTGCGCCAGTAGGATCGACTACTGTTTGCACAGGATAAGCAGAGGCGAGAAAGACTCCTGATGGAGTAAAGAGCATTGCACCATACTCGCCCCGTTTGACGATGACGACGGATGGGCCCATGGCACGGATCGACTGTGCTGCGACAGTGATGTTTCTCTCACCCGAAAGGAGATAAGCTTCGCCTTCGTTGATTGAAAGAATGTCGACGCGTTTCAAAGTTTTTTTGAGTTCTTCAGGTTTGCCTGTAATCCAAAAGTTCATGCTGTCGCAGGCAACCAGGCGAGGCGAATTCACTTGATCGAGAACTTTTTGTTGTAAAGCGGGATCGATATTCGCCAAGAAGACGTAAGAAGCCTCTTTTTGTTCTTCGGTTAGGATAGGATCAAAGTGTTCAAAAACGTTCAAAGCAGTAGAAAGGGTTTTTGCTTCGTTGAGATTTTGGTCATAAGAACCTACCCAATGGAAGGTCTGACCTTGAGCAACCTTGACTCCATTCACGTCGATTCGGCGACGAGAAAGCCAATCTAGATGAGCTCTTGGAAAATCTTCGCCGACAACTCCTACGATTTTCACGGGTGCATAAAAAGAGGCTGCTACTGAGAAGTAATTTACAGATCCACCTAAAACGCGCTCAGCTTTGCCAGCGGGAGTTTGGACCGAATCGAAAGCCATGGAGCCCACAGTAAGAATCGAAAGAGACTGCTTTTTTGTCATTATGAGTCGACTTAAGCCGGTTTGGTCCATGATGTCAATATCGGATCTCGCGAGAATCTCTCGGTATCTTGGACTTTCTTTTCTCAACTAGTTTTGGAGATTGAGGTTGGATTTGATTTAAGTGTTCGAGGATCTTGTCAAATCCGTCCCAACTAGAGTTGAAATTATCCCAGTTTCGAATCTCCCTATTAGGAAGGTTGCAATTCAAACCATAGATATCTACAGGAAAAGTCGAATTCTCTTCATTCGAGTAGATTGCAATCCATTGATTTTGGGTTGAGAGCCAGATGGAACCATGATCATCGATCATGCTAGGTAGGCTCCGGAGAACTTTTTGAAGGACTTTTGAATCCTTGCAGTGTTCAAAGCCGAGCGATCCTAGAGCATGCCGCCAGACCCGAGTAGAAGGGGGATGGGTTTCTTTCCAAGAATGGAGTGCCTCGGACTGAGCGATCTGTTCTGCTCGAAAACCAAGAAAAACAGAAAGTAAGATCCAACAAAGACCTATAATTTTGCGCCTATGAACCCTGAGTTGGTTTGTAGTGATTTGCGATACTGCCTGTATTCGAAGCGGAATCTTGACGAAGCTAAGGCGATGACTAATCCAATAAGAGAAATCCATGCGATCACCTCAATGAAAACTTGCCCGTGTTCGGGATTTGAACCGAGGCGCGGCCCATTCGGCGTGCCACTGTGTAGAGAAATCAATGAATTCTCCTTTCGGATAAAGGTGAGCCGCAGCATGCCGCGGAGAATGTCCAATTTCGAGATGAAAGACTTCCGGGCGTAACCCATTCCAACGAAGTGGTTGAGGGCCAATCGCATCAGGGGGATCTCGGGTCCATTGCAAAGCAGGCAATGGGATTGGGATATCGAGGGCATTTCCGCATTTTTGTCTCGATAGCCAGAGGACGTTCTGTGCTTTCCAAGAGACTCTTTTGATGTCTTGGTACCGAGCGGCTGAGATAAGAGCCGCTTGAAGTGGGGGGATTGCTCCCGGGACTCCCCCTGAGGCCAAGATCGACGCCCGGAGGGTGCGAATCTTTTGATTGGTTGATGCAATTTTTTCTAATGTGTCTTTGAGCTCAAGTGCTGCCTGTCCAACGCAACGATCTAAGCGGAGCTGAAGTTCTACAAGAGATCTCCATCGTTGGAGAAGTTTGCAGCTTCCCATGGCTCCAGCGGTAATCGCAACTAAAGCCAGAACCAAGGGAAGCTGGAGTGATCCTTTTGAATCACGATGAGAAATGGCGTGTTTTACCATTGGGCACTTTCGAGTTTAGGTAGACTCACAATTTCGCGACTCGATCCGCAGAGCGCTTCACCCTGCAGTGAGGTTCCTAAGTCTTTTATGGCAACTCTTTGTCGAGTCCATGGATATGGATCATGAGAGAAGGTGAGTTGAGCATGAGTCTTCTCAAAAACGAGAATGGCACATTTGCTCTTCTGCCATTCACCATAAAAAATCTCTGCAGCCCCTGCAATTGTCAGAATGATGAGCGCTTTGCTTCCTAGGAGTTCTGTGAGTGCTTGGCCAGAACAGTTATTCATTTTTTACCGTCCAATGACCAATTCTCTGCTGATATTTTCTTTAGCGGTTTTTAACCGATTCTGAATGACTGATCCGAGTTGCTTAGTAACCCCAATGGAGATTACGGAAATTAAAAACAAAAGTATTAAATATTCAGTGAGACCTTGTCCTTTTTCATCTGATAGTTTCATAACGATTCAATCCTTCTTTTGAGTGATTTTTCTAAAAGGAGAATCTTGCAAGGATGAGGGCCTAAAAAGGTGCGGATTGCCGAAGAATTTGTTCAATTGGCGACTATAGGGTCCGAATAACCGACTATAAGACTCTTTGTGAAGGGCTCTGTTTGACACTGATTTAGGTGGTCGATATGATCACTTTGTCAGAAATCGGAGCAATAAAATACTCATGTCAAAAAAAGAAATTCAGCGTGTTGAGAAGCCTTGGGGTTATGAGTTGATCTGGGCCAAAACTGGCGATTATGTCGGAAAAATTCTTCACATCAACCAAGGGCATAAGCTTTCATTGCAATATCATCAAGAAAAAGAAGAAACGATTTTTGTTCAATCGGGGAAGATGAATTTCGTTTTTGAAAATGAAACAGGGGTACTTGAAGAAATCCTTTTATTGCCAGGCGAAGCTCATCATATCCCGCCAGGTAAAAAGCATCGAATGATCGCAATCGAAGATTGTGATGTTTTTGAAGTTTCTACGCCTCAATTAAATGACGTTGTTCGTCTTGAGGATGGCTATGGTCGCGCTGGAAGTTAAAAGGTGTTTTTTGAATGAAAAAAACAGATTTGTTTCTGGTAGTCATGGCAGGTGGGAGTGGGACTCGATTCTGGCCTAAAAGTACTGCTGGAAAGCCAAAACAGTTTCTCTCATTTGGAAAAGCTGATTCTGGTTCTCAACGGCATTTGTCACTTTTAGAGGCGACATTAGAGCGTTTTGATCATCTTGTTTTACCAACGCAGCGATTGATCGTGACTACTGAATTGCTAAAGAGTTCTGTAGCTGCGCAAGCAGCTGGCGTGACGGTCTTGGCCGAACCGCAGGGACGTAATACTGCACCGTGCATTTATTGGGCAGCTCGTGAAGTCGCTGCTAAAAATCCACAAGGCGTGATGCTAGTCATGCCGTCGGATCATTACATAGCAAATCAAGAAAAATTCGTTTCAACTGTAATGATAGCCGCCCGATGGGCTGCTGAACGCGATGACTTGGTAGCATTAGGGGTGACACCGACCCGACCCGAAACAGGTTATGGCTATCTTAAGATTGCTCAACATGACAAAGTTCAGTCTTCTTTGACTTGTTATCCAGTCGAGCAGTTTATCGAAAAACCCAATTTGCAAAAAGCCCGGGAGTTTTTGGAATCCGGCAATTATCTTTGGAACGGTGGGATGTTTCTTTGGCGGGCTGAGGTGATTCTTGCTGCGTTTGATCGTTACATGCCAGAAATGAAAAAAGCCTGGGATGATTCGGCAGGCAGAGTGGAAGTCGCTTATCCGAAAATGACGGCCACATCAATCGACTATGGAGTGATGGAAAAAGCTTCACAGGTTGTCGCTTTTCCTTTGGAGTGCGGATGGGATGATCTTGGTAGTTGGACGTCGCTCGAAAGTTTAGCTGATTCATTGGGAACTCGTCATGATGTTGGAGTCGTTATGAATGGCGAGGTCGTTCAGGTCGAGTCGCAAGGAAATATCGTTGATGCTCCCGGAAAATTGATTGCTCTTCTAGGGGTAAAAGACATGGTTGTCGTACAGCAGGGAGAAGTTCTCCTTGTTGCAGATAAAAGTCGCGTGCAGGATGTTCGGCTGGTTGTTGAAAAGGTGAAAAAAACGCACCCCCATCTCATCTGATTCTGAATGTTCAAAAAAGGGGGCAAGTATTGATAACCTGCCCCCTTTTCTCAGGGTGGGTCGCATCAGTTGGGGGCGGTGTTTTGTCAATGCGACCGCGTGTCCCTGATTGCTTGAAGGGCGGATGCGAGAAGAGAGGTTTCAAGTCTTGTGCCCGAAATAAAGTGAGTTGACGCCTCCCGTTTTTGGAGCTGTCTATGATATTTAAATAATGTGGAATATATCCAACTTTATTCATTTTATCATGGACTAAATTCGTGGCCAAAAACAGAGTCAGAGTTGGTTTTAGCTGCCGAAAAAGTCGCAAAGCTTCTTAATGCGCAGTTTGCCGCTCTATTGATTTTTCCGGTTTCTCTTTCTGTTACAGGTTCGGATCATCGGATAGGCGTCAAATTTATGGGCGAAAATCTGCTAGAACGCTTTGGGACTACACTGCTGCAGGACTTTCTTAAAAAAAAGATTGAGAAATTTAAAGAAACTGAGGGGGGCAGTTGTCTCCGTCAAATTCAACTCGAAAAGAATGATCTTGTCTTTCCAGGTTACCCGAGTGCTCCAGCGATAAGACATATTGCTTTTGTTCCTTTTTCTTCAAAAGGGCTTCTTGCTGGGATTCGCAATCAAGAGCAGGGTACTGACTCAGGTTGGTTAGTGGTGGGTAGAGATCAATCGTTGAGTGAGACTGATGAAGTGCTTCTTATTGCTGCTGCTCAAAGACTCTTAGAACTCTGCGTAATAGAACAGCTAAAAGTGGCGGTCGAAGTTCGTAATCAATTTTTATCGATTGTGAGTCATGAACTGAAGACTCCACTCACTTCTATTTACGGAATTCTTCAGCTTCAAGATCGAGTGCTGCGTCTTAAAAAAGAGCCCACGGATGTCACATCACCTGGTAGGCCAGAAACGCTTGGGACAAAAAACCAGAAGCGATCTTACCTGAAAATTCTACTTCGCCAAGTCGAGCGTATGAATGAATTGATTGATGGTCTTTTGGATGTTTCAAGAATTCAAAATGGACGTTTCGTCGTTGAACCTGCAGAGGCAGATGTTGCTATATTGCTGAGAGAAACGATTCAAGGGCGTTTACAAGTGATCTCACAAGACGCTGGAGTAAAGCTTTCGGTTGAAGCTCCTCAAAATTTGGTCGCGTGGGTTGATCCTGTTCGAATGGAAGAGGTAATTACCAATCTGATTATGAACGCGATTCGTTTTTCACCAGAAGGAGGTGTTGTCTGGATTAAGCTTCGACAGGATCCCGATGGTTTCCGGTTGACTGTTCGAGACCAAGGACCTAGCGTTCCTCCTGAGGATCGCGATCGTCTATTTCGACCTTTTGAGAGAACGCAACGGACTAGTCGTCTAGGAGGTTTAGGATTAGGTCTCTATATTTCGCGTCAAATTACGTTACTTCATTGTGGGAATGTCAGTTTAATTGAAAGCGTACCCGGTAAGGGAAATGTGATCGAAGCTTATTTTCCTGCTGTGCGTCCAGGCTCTATTTCTTCCTAAATCCATAGAGGATGCATAGCACAAAAGTTCCCCATACCGCCCAAAATGCTGGATTGGATGAATCGTGGAAATCAATTTGAGGTAGATGTAATCCTTCTAAAATTAATTTCGTGCCGATCACTAAAATTAGGAGGTAGGCAGTTTTTTCAAAATTTGGAAAATATTTTAAAATTCTTAGAAAGATTGTAGCCGCAAAACGCATTAAGATCACTCCCATCATTCCACCTAAGAAGACGATCCAAAATTTTTGCGATAGAGCAACTGCTGCGAGAATGGAGTCAACAGCGAATGCGATATCCATCAACTCAATGAGAACTACTGTTGTCCAGAAACTTTGAGCGACCTTTGGCAGCTTTTCAGGATTTTTTGCTGGGTCGCGCAGTAGATGATGGAGCGCAACAATAATTAAATATCCGCCCCCGATAAATTTAACCCAAACCCATTTCATTAATTGAGAAGCAATGCTTAGTGCCGCAAGGCGAAAAACGACAGAACCGACTAATCCATAAGTGAGAGCCTGTCTCTGCTCTTTGGGTGGAAGGTGCCGTGCCATTAAAGCGAGGACTAATGCGTTATCGATGGAGAGGATTCCTTCAAGAAAGGCAAGGAAGCCGATAAGAAAGAGGTCGCTTGATGTAATCATGGATGGGTCGCAATCTATCACGGATAATAATTTCCTTCACGGCCTCTTAAAAAAAAAGTATATCTAAAGCTATCTACGGGGGCCCATATGAGTAAGGAAACGAGTAGGGAATTCCAAGAGATATTTCCAGGTCTAGAGATCCGATCGGATAGCTACGAACTTTGTCGGGAGATACTCACACCAGAAGCTGCATCTTTTTTTCTCCAGATTCATCATGAATTTAATGATTCGCGTCTTTCACTGCTTGAAGCTCGCAGGCGAAGACAAGCCAAATTAGATCAAGGTGTCTTTCCTGATTTTCTAGATGAAACTAAAAATATACGAGAGTCTGATTGGAAAGTGGCTCTAGCGCCTGCAGATCTCAACGATCGTCGTGTGGAAATTACTGGTCCAGTCGAGCCTAAAATGATGATCAATGCGCTTAATTCGGGCGCAAAGGTTTTCATGGCTGATCTTGAAGATGCGCTCTCTCCTACGTGGGAAAATCTGATCTTAGGCCAGGAATCGCTGAAAAGCGCGGTGAGGCGCACCTTGGCATTTCGGTCTCCTGATGGAAAGGAGTATCTCCTTAGTCCTCAAATAGCGACGTTGGTGGTACGGCCTCGTGGCTGGCATATGGAGGAAAAGCACATCCGAATTCATGGCCAGCCAGCGAGCGCGAGTATTTTTGATTTTGCTCTCTATTTTTTTAATAACGCTCACGAGCTTGTAAAAAGGGCGAGTGGTCCCTATTTCTATCTTTCTAAATTAGAGAGTCATCTCGAGGCGCGTCTCTGGAATGACATTTTTAATTTCGCTCAAGATTTGATCGGAATGCCTCGCGGTACTGTGCGTGCGACTGTTCTGATCGAGACCATCTTAGCTGCATTTGAAATGGAAGAAATTCTTTACGAGCTCCGAGAACATGCTGCTGGGCTTAATGCAGGAAGATGGGATTATATTTTTAGTGCGATCAAGAAATTTAGAAATCATCCAGAATTTGTATTTCCAGATCGTAGACAAGTCACAATGACAGCCCCTTTTATGAAGGCTTACACCGATCTTTTGGTGAAGACCTGTCATAAACGAGGAGCTCACGCAATTGGCGGAATGGCGGCCTTTATTCCAAATCGCAAAGATCTCAAAGTCACTGAAGTGGCAATGGGCAAGGTTCGGGATGATAAAGAGCGAGAGTCGCGTGACGGATTTGACGGCACATGGGTGGCGCATCCTGATCTCGTTGAATTGGCAACATCGATCTTTGATCAAGTTTTGCATCAATCTCCAAATCAGAAGCATCGTTTACGTGAAGAAGTTGTTGTTGAGTCGAAAAAACTCATCAGTTTTGGTGATATCGGAGGTCAGGTCACTCAAGAAGGGTTTCGTCTCAATATTGAAGTAGCGTTGCAGTATATCGAGCGTTGGATCTCAGGGCAGGGAGCGGTGGCGATTCATAACCTTATGGAGGATGCCGCAACGGCTGAAATTTCTAGGGCCCAGCTTTGGCAATGGATTCATCATCGTATAGTCCTCAGCGATGGGCCGGTAGCGAACAAGGATCTTTACGTCAAAATTCGATCAGACGAATTATCTAAACTCAATGTATCTGGCACGGCTCATTTTTTGGATGCTGCGACTGTGCTCGATCGTTTAGTATTAAATGATTCATTTCCAGAATTTTTGACAATTGAGGCATACGCCTATCTGAAATAACGCTTTGGAAAGCGGGGGATTATGGAACACATGGATGACGTGAAGCAGGTCGAATTACTGAAAGATCGTTGGTGCAGTTCTGAACGTTGGAAGGGAATTCGACGGGATTATACACCACAAGAAGTCGTGCGTCTCAGACCTTCTATATCAGTAGAATATAGCATCGCTCGTCGTGGTTGTGAGAAGTTATGGAAAATACTTCATAATGAACCTTATGTGACATCTTTGGGTGCAATTACGGGTGCTCAAGCTGTGCAGATGGTCAAAGCAGGGCTCAAAGCGATTTATATGAGTGGCTGGCAAGTCGCAGCTGATGGGAATTTATCTTCTCAGACCTATCCTGATCAGAGTCTTTATCCTTCGAACAGTGTGCCTGCCATGGTTCGTCGTATTAATAATGCTTTAATGCGTGCAGATCAAATTCATCGATCTGAAGGGTCTGCAACGGTCGATTTTTATGCACCGATCATTGCTGATGCAGAAGCTGGGTTTGGTGGTCCGCTGCACGCCTTTGAGCTCATGAAATCCATGATTGAAGCAGGAGCAAGCGCAGTTCATTTTGAAGATCAGTTAGCTTCTGAAAAGAAGTGCGGTCATCTTGGCGGGAAAGTTCTACTTCCAACACAACAATTTATTAATACGTTGGTAGCAGCACGTTTGGCATCTGATGTATTAGATGTCCCGACCGTCATCATTGCGCGCACCGATGCATTGAGCGCGACTTATCTTACTAGTGATATTGATCCGAGAGATCAAGCTTTTCTCACAGGTAAGAGAACCCCTGAAGGATATCATCAGATCCGAAACGGAATGGAGATTACGATTGTTCGTGCTTTAGCCTATGCACCTTATGCTGATGTTCTGTGGTTTGAGACCTCAAAGCCTGATCTCAAAGAAGCTCGTCAATTTGCCGAAGCTGTACATCAGAAATTTCCAGGCAAGCTTCTGGCCTATAATTGTTCACCTTCGTTTAACTGGGAGCGGCACTTAGATCCACAATCGATTGCTAGTTTTGCCAAAGATTTGGGCAATTTGGGCTTTAAATACCAATTTATTACATTGGCGGGATGGCACTCGATAAATTACAACACATTTGATTTGGCAAAGAACTTTGCCAGAGAAGGAATGCCAGCTTACGTTCGATTGCAGAGTCAAGAATTTGCCTCTGAAAAGGATGGCTATACAGCCACTCGTCATCAACGCGAAGTTGGAACTGGCTACTTTGATCAAGTACTCATGACTATCACCCAAGGACGTGCTTCGACTACAGCTCTTTTGGGTTCTACCGAAGCTGAGCAGTTTCATTAATCATTAAGATGATGCCGGAGGGCTTTTTGGAAACAGAGAGCCCTCAATTGGCTTTGGGAGTTCGCACTTGGCGTCTCGAGTCCATGTCGTGATTCGCTCTATTTCTCGTTTTAGTTGAAAAATACTGAGGTCAGTCAGCGCCAGTTTGCCAGGCGATGTTCTCACGCCGTTTTTGTCAAATAAGCCTAGACAATAGGACGTAACATAGGGATGTGCTGCCTCATTAATTGTTTGCTGAAAAACGTCGCAAAAAAAACGGGAAGCCTCCATGTCTTTATTTGCCGTATTCCAAGAAAAAATTAAGTCCTCCGCATAACCACAAGCTATTTGCTTTTCTCGATTGCTAGGAAAAGTCACCACATTTTTCTTAAGCCAACCCACTGTGAAAATAGGAAGGTTTGCATGGAATTCTTTAAGCTGAAGTTCTGCCGATAGCCATTTGTGCTCTAACCAGGCCTCAGCCGGATTTCTACGATGAGTTAGCCATAAAAAAGCCAAGTCTTTGCCATCTCCAAAGAGTAGTCGGCGAACCTTATCTCGCGAATCAAGCAATTCAGAAAGATCGATCTCAGAACCCTTCTGAGCCAATGCATGTAAAAAAGTTTTTAGAGTTTGATTGCTATTTAATTCCTGAAGTTTTTTTGAATAGAGTTCTTCCCAATTTTTTCGAGCAGCTCCCGCTGTAGTTGTTGAAAGATCTCTTCGACCAGGAAGTGATAGTTCGGCATCAATCGCGGCAATGAGTTCTCTGATGATACCCATCCATTCTCTAGCGCGGACGATACATTTTTCTGAGACCGAATCCCCCTCTTGATATAATGCGGGATCCATCAGTTTATTTGCTGTGCTGAAAAGACTGCGACGAGAAGTGAGAATTTGTTTTTCAGTTGAAGGGTGATTAATCAGATTTTGGAGTGTTTGAATAGCTGTTGCTGGAAATGCTCCCTCCTTGAGGGCTAGTTCTACCTGAGCTTTAACTAAGTGACATTGAAGTCCAGGAGTGGAGACTGATCGATCAAATAAGGCCGAGAGATCAGTAAAAAAAGTTTGATCGTCTTTTAGGCTTTTGTCCATCAAGATGATCTCAGGGTCCCAAGATGGTTTTGGGACTTCGATATTTTTAAGATCATCTAATTCACTTTGAAGTTGAATGATCTTTTTATCGAGAGCACTGGTCTGTCCTTTGAGTGTTTGAATAAGAGATCGAATGATTTCGTTATAACGATAATATCCACAAGAGTTATTAATAAAGGCCTGACGTGCTTGGCTCGTAGACATGTCGCGGCCTAAATTAGTAAAATAGATCGCTATTGTCTTAGTTGCTGAGCCTAAGATGGTGATGCCTAAAGTTGCGGGAAGAGATGTGGGACCGCCAAAAAACATGAGGAGAGGGGTAAGTTCGTTTACTGTATCAATAAACGCTAGAAGATAATCTGTATCGTTTAAGAGTGCACGGCCACATTTATCATTGCCTTTCGAGTAAAGTTGAAACAGTTGGCCAATTTGAGTAATTCCGCTTGAGGCGATTGTCGCAAGTTGTTTTCGTTTTGAAGATTGATATGAGTCTTCAGGATTCAGTTCCGATAGCGAAGTAGATGCAGATGCTACTTGTTGATTGGCTTCTTTCAGTTTTTCTGCGAGTTCCTCGCAGCCTTGCGGAAACAAAATTTGTTGTTCGAGCGCAGACGCAGCTGATCGTAAATCACGGTAGGCGGGATTGCTGAGAGGGCAGAGATCAACATTGGCTTGAGCTATCGAAGAGAAAATCAAAGAAGGAACTAATGCGATAAGAAATAACTTAGATGTATGCGGTGAAAAGATGCACATGACGCAATTGCTTATGTAAAGCAGGCTGATGTGTCAAGGCGGGATGAGTCATTATTTGCAGAGGTAATTGAAATAATAGGGGGTTTTCATTTCTGATAAAAGCAGTACACCGACTGAGTTCTTTGTTTTGTTGAAATTTTAGTTGCGATGACTTGGTCTAGAGAAGAGAATTTTAAAGAAAAGGATTCATCTATTTCCGGTCATTTGATTAAATAATGGGGAGTCACATGGTCTTTCTCTTTTTCTGTTTTTTTCTATTGAGTTCATGTAGCATGGAGCTTGTCCAGGTCAGTCCTTCATCTGAGCTTTCTTCAAATAAAAAGAACTTATTGGCAAGCGGAGAAAAAACGGGAACTCAGACTCAGGATCCGTCTGGAGGTTCTGCACCTGAGTTAGATCCGCAAGACTCTAGTGAAAATGATGATCCTAGTGTGCTCACAGGTAATTCATCGGATTCAATAGGTAACGGCGATGTTTCTATTGTAAATCCAGCCTCTATTAAATTTTTTGCCGTCGATTCTACTCAAAAATTAATTTCATTAGATCAGAAAATCCCAATTACCTTTTGTGTTCAGCGTGATGGTCTTTATTCCGCATTCTGTAAGAGCTTAAGAGCTCTGAATGATGGAGTTGATTATAGTTCTCAAGGTCAGCAAGGGACACCTCGAGTCTATGATCCATTACAAGGAGTGCATATCGAGGTGGAAACAGATCCTGTATTAGGTTCGGAATATTATTACTCGGCTTATCAACCTGCTGGATACGCGATGAAAGTTTTTCAAAAGAGTGATCCTACGTGTCGAGTTCAAAATTTCTCAGATATCCAAGGCTTATCGTTCTCATCTTATGCAGATCCAAGAGATGCTCACGTCGCTATCGATAATCCTAAAATTTTGGCGAAAACTAAAGAGTGCTCTGTAGTGGTTTTTCAATACCTGACTAGTCCAGAGCTTAAAAAGCAATATTCTGGACAGGCAGATATCACCATGGTTCATCCAAGAGACTTTTCTGAGTGGTTGAGTGTAGATGGACCTGGAAACAATACCTGCGATTATAGTGGTCTTGGATTAAAGGATTTTCGAGTTGGTCCAGCTTCTTTACCTATTTGTGGGACCCATCATGTTTGGCGAGAAGATGGAGGAAGCAAAGAGCGTCAGCTAGGGATGATGATCGGTTTGAGTGGTCCATTTGGTGGAGTGCTTACTGATTTTGATCTTTGGTGGAGAAAGTCTGGAGAAACGCAAGCACGTGGGACTATGCAGATTGCTGAAGTATCTACACCTACCGATTCAGGGTTACAGTTTACGGCATCTTGGGGAAAGTGGGATGAAACTGCTGTACGTCAATATGATAGCCGCTTGAATCAATGTGCTCAAAATTCTCAGTCAAGCCCAATCAAGACTAATGGGAGTGTTTGGAATCAATTATCCGGCGGAATCGATAAGACTAAGATGAATCAAGAAGATGAGGGCAAAATTACACGATTAACCCCATGTGCCCGGAAGGGACTGGGTTTTAATTGGGGCTTTGATGTTGCACTTAAATCCGTGACTCAAGGAAACTGTGCTCCATTTAGGGATGATAGAACTTATTCTTCTTGCTCGTGGACGGAATCATCCAAAACGGTTCCCTTTGCGACAGATATGGTGGTGACCACTGCAGGGAATTTGCATACCACTCCTGTTTTTTTTCCGTTTGGAAGTAAGCCTTATTTTTTGGGGGGAAAGACTGATCTTTATTTATTTACGCGTTCGAATGCTGGAGGTTCTGTTATTTCAGCGGTACATCGGGTTCATTTTAAAAACTTTCTTCCAAATGGAATAACTTATCGAGCCGCAGGTCAAGAAGGGCAGTTAGGTCAAGGGTCTTGGCGTGCATTTTTGAAACAGAAGTTAATCGATTCTAAAGCCTATTTAGTCTTAATTGATAAAGAAAATAATAAGGGAGCTTGGACTTTTGATCCTGGTGCAGTGCTCAAATCCACTTCAAAACTCCCAGGAACGCAGATTCCTATCTTGGGTAATTTAGGTCTAAGCACCTCAGCAAAGGCTGGAGTGACGAGTAATAGTCAGACGGGTGCAAACTTAGAGATGTTAGAAAAAATCTGTTTTACTCACTCCCCTGTCAGCTGCCGTAATGGGAAGCCTAAAGCTTCAGGTCAAATTCAAAGTAACGAGCTCCTGAATAACGCTACTATTGATCGGATTCTATTTTTATATCCATTCGAAGATGATCCAAAAACATTTAGAGTTTTAAGTTTACATCGTCAAGAAATAGAAAGTCGAGTCGTGGGAGGAGTAGAGAGAAAGGGGTATCAACCTAGTCCATTTCAGATGGTCGTGAACGATAAGAATATAAAATTTTTGGGCCCGTTTTTTGCGGGTACTGTGCAAGAGCTTCCTGGTATGGAGACTCATGTGTCTGGGCTTTCTGGAGCGATTCAGTACCCTTCGAGTGTGTTTGTTTATGATTATGGATTGAATGAGAGTCTCAATGATCTCTCGTTGATGGATGCGCTGTCTGGCTATTGAGTATTTACAATTGAATTTTTTTACGGCTTACCCAATGTGAATCGGGATGAACCATAAGAAGAAGAATCAAAAATGGTGAGCCATGATGGATTCGAACCATCGACCCTCACATTAAAAGTGTGATGCTCTACCGACTGAGCTAATGGCTCACTCAACCTCATCGCAATGAAGCAGAGGAGTGATTTGGCTACCAGAGACTTGCTCGAAGCGCAAGTCTCTTTTCAAATTTCATTGCAACTCAAATGGATCCGAAAGAACTAAGGTTTCTTCTCGACCAGGACCTATACTCATCAGGACTACGGGCACGCCAAGGAATTCCTCGATTCTTCGAATATAATCCCTGAGTTCTCGCGGAAGGTCCTGCATTAATTGCACGTCCTGGGTATCAAAGTTTTCCCAGGCTGGTAAAACTTCGTAATCAGGTTGAACCTTTTCAAGGTCTTCGATGCACGAAGGGAGATCGTAAACGGAATTTCCGTTGAGACGGTAACTGGTGCAAACCTTGACATAGTCAAAGCCCTGCAGGACGTCTGCTTTCATGAGGGCTAGGCCTGTTAGTCCATTCACCTCAACGGCATATTTGAGTGCGACTAAATCGAGCCAGCCGGTGCGACGTGGACGGCCGGTGGTTGCACCAAATTCGTGCCCGATTTTTCGAATGCGATCAGCGATTTCTTGCTCTTCGGTGCCTTCGATTTCTGTCGGAAAAGGTCCAGTTCCTACACGTGTCGTATAGGCTTTTGTAATGCCAATGACCTGTGATTTTGCGTTGAGGCCCACTCCCGAGCCGGTCATCGCTCCACCAGCAACCGTATTTGAAGAGGTTACGTAAGGGTAGGTGCCATGGTCAACGTCGAGAAGAGTGCCTTGGGCACCTTCAAAAAGGATTGGGCGTTTTTGTTTGAGTGCTTCAGTCAGAATGCTGTGAACGTCTGTGACAAAAGGTTTAAGTCTTTCACCTAGACGAAGACATTCTTCGTAAACGGGAGCAAACTCAATCATTGGAGCTTGAAATAAGTGCTTCATCAGCACGTTTTTCTCTTCGATTGCGCGCTCGATTTTCACGCGTAGAATATCCGGACGTAAAAGATCAACGACCTGAATCCCGCGGCGAGCGACTTTGTCTTCGTAAGCAGGGCCAATTCCTCGAACCGTAGTTCCGATTTTACCCTGAGCGGCTCTTTCTTCGCGAAGACGATCTAAAGTTCGATGGTAAGGTAAAATCACGTGGGCACGTTCACTGACGCGGACGGCGTCATGAGGTGCTGTGCTTCCAAATGCTCTTTGTTCAATGAGAGAGTCGATTTCTTCGAAAAAAACCTTGGGATCGAAAACTACACCATTCGCAATGAGGCAAACTTTTCCAGGATGTAGAACTCCGCTTGGGATTAAATGTAGGACGGTTTTTTTGCCGTTCACAACGAGAGTGTGACCCGCGTTATTTCCCCCTTGATAGCGCACAATATAGTCTGCCTTTGCGCTGTAAAGGTCGACAACTTTTCCTTTTCCTTCATCGCCCCATTGGGCCCCCACCACGACTACATTCATCAACTTATCCCCCAGCAAAAGTCTTGAGCGCCGCACCAACGCCTTTGCCGAACTCGACACGATGTCCGAGTTCATTCAATACTAATTCGAGTGCGCTGATCGCCGTCGTAATATCAAACTTATCGCAATAGCCAAAATGAGAAAGGCGAATGATTTTGCCTTCGAGCTCATCTTGACCGCCCACAATGGTGACGCCGTATTTGTCGCGCATGAGTTTAGGAACTGCTTTTCCATCAGCTATGGAAGAAGGAAGCTTGACAGCAGTCACCGCATTGGAAGGATGCTTCTTAGCTAAAAGTTCGAGTCCAACTGCATGAACAGCATTTCGTGTAGCACGAGCCAAAAGGTCATGTCGTTTAAAAACGTTTTCAAGACCTTCTTCTTGAATCATTCTTAAACTTTCTTGAAGACCTTGAATCAAAGAAATGGCGGGTGTCCAAGCAGTTTGATTTTTTGGGAGACCTTTGCGTTCTTTAGCGAGGTCAAAATAGAAATGAGGAAGGTCTGAAGTTTCGGTCATCCCCCAGGCTTTTTCGCTGAGAGCGATCATGGCTAAGCCGGGTGGGATCATCAATGCTTTTTGTGAGCCGGTGATTAAAACGTCAATACCCCATTCATCCATTGGGAGTTCAAAAACTCCACAAGCTGTGATCGCGTCACAGACTGAAATCATTTTGGCTGCTTGTGCGAGTTGGCAAATCTCTCGAGTAGGGAGTTTTACACCAGTCGAAGTTTCAGAAGCTTGGAACAGAATGGCGCGAGCATGAGAATGAGCTTTGATTACCTCTTGAACTTGATCGGGCTCGATGCTCTCACCTGCTTCGCCTAGGATTTCTACGACGTTTAAGCCATAAGCTTGAGCAATTTTAGTCCAACGTTCACCAAACTTGCCGACATTGATCGTAATGACTGTGTCACCTTTTTTAAAAAGGTTCGACACAGCGGCGTCCATTGCACCGGTGCCAGAACAAGACAAGATCAGGACGTCTTGTTGAGTTTGAAAAAGATATTTGAGTTTTGATTTAACGTCGTCAAAGACTTGTTGAAAGGCAGGCGTTCGATGATGGATGATCGGGCGCGCAAAAATCGCAGAAATATTTTCAGGAATAGAAGTCGGACCAGGGGTCAGAAGGTAAGTTTTCCTCATAACTTGAGGAACAATCTCCTCTTGCCCGTGCTTTTGTCAATCGTCTATTAAAATTCAATGTTTGATATCTGGGGATGATATGCCAGATATCAAACATTGTGAATGTGAATTTTAGTTGGGTTGAGCTTTGCTTACTTTTACTTGTTTACGGAACTGTTTTTCGACGATGATTTGGTCGATAATGCCGAGAGCTTCATGTCGGAGATCATTTTCATAAATGAAGCGGTAAAAGTTTTCCATATCGGGGTGGTGTCGGAAATTTTTGAAAGAAGCTGACTCGGTGCCACTGCTTGCTGCTGCAAGAGCTGCTGCGTTGCCGCCGCCCGCTTCACTAGAAGCTGCTGCTTGTTCTTCTTCAAGTTCTTCAGCTTCTTCACTATTGAGAGGGCTGCCTGGAGCTTTTTGCTCACTTCCTTCAACGAGATCGTGAGAAGCGGATAGATCTTCTGAATGAATCGCTTCTTCCTTGGTTTCTTTTTTACCAGAAGCCGACTTGTTTGTAGCTTTTACTGCCATAGATTCTCCTTGTGTACCATAGGTTCGTGGGTTGGGTGGCTGCCGTATCGATGAAGTTTATTATAAAGGGTTTTGATCGTAATTCCCAAGCTCTGCGCAGTTTTTGTCTTATTGCCTTGATTGTAAGACAATGTGCGGAGGATATGATTCTTTTCGACTTCTTCAAGCGGTACGTCAAAGGCAAAATCGTTTGAAGGTTCCGATTTTGTCTTAGGCGCGCGAATGCTAAAAGGAATATCTTCTAATCGGATCTCATTGTTTTCAGCTAAAATTTTTAGGCGCTCGATCGTGTTTTGGAGTTCGCGGATATTGCCGGGCCAATCATAGTTTGAAAAAGAATCGAATACACGAGGATCAATGCGTCTGATCTGCTGAGATGAACTACCAAAGCGCGAATTTTTTAAGAAAAAATCAACGAGCATTGGAATGTCTTCTTTACGTTTCCTCAAAGGAGGCATTCGAACAGTAATCGTATTGAGTCGGTAGAAAAGATCTTCACGGAACCGAAGTTCAGTTACTTCGCGTTCGAGATCTCGATTGGTCGCACTGATAATGCGGACATTGACTTTAATAGGGCGCTTGCCTCCGATGCGATAAAACTCCCCCTCTTGAAGGAATCGGAGCAGTTTTGCTTGGATGCTTAAGGACATCTCCCCAATTTCATCGAGGAAAAGAGTACCGCCATCGGCGGTTTCGCAAAGACCCAGTTTTTGAGCGACAGCACCGGTAAAGGAGCCTTTTTCGTGCCCAAAAAGTTCAGATTCAAGCAAGGATTCCTGAAGAGCGCCACAATTCACTGTGACATAAGGGCCATCGGCTCGGTCGCTTTTAAAATGAAGTCTGCGAGCGATTAATTCCTTACCAGTCCCACTTTCGCCTTGAATGAGGACAGTCGCTGTAGTGGGGGCGATTTTGTCGACCATCGTGAGAATATTCAGAACAGCTGGACTTTTGCCAATGAATTCCATCGCCTTACCGTCTTGATTGACAAGAGTTTTCAAAACTTTGTTCTCTTTTTGAAGAAGGCGTTGCTGTTCAAGTATGCGTTCGTGCGCACGTCTTAATTCGGAAGTTTTTTCATCTACAGCTTGTTGAAGTGTTTTGTTAAAGCTCTTGGCTTCGCTATAAAGTTTCTGGTTTGTTAAAGAAACGACAATTTGCCAGGCGAATGCCTCGAGAGTAACGACATCATCTTCGTCAAATGCATTTTTTTGGTCGCTCTCAATATTGAGGGTGGCGATCACTTTCCCTTCTTTTAAAAGAGGGACGCAGAGCTCTGATTTACTTTCGATAGGAAAAGATAAATTAGTGTACTGGTGGGCATCCTGACTGACGTCATTGGAGAGATAGCTGCGCTGGGAGCGAATCACAGCGCCTGTTATGCCTTGGGCGATCGGTAGACTATGGCCAATTTTAAGATGGGCATGATAAGCGCCCGCTTGAGCTTTCAAGGTGTAAGTATTGTCTTCTGCCGTCCAGATGTGGATGCAATAATAGTGAAAGCGCCCTTGAAGGATATTGACGACTTCTTGATAAATGTTTTCGGATTCAAGTAAACTTTGAAGTTTAGTCGAAAGCTCATTCAGAAGCCGGAGTTGCACCGCTAGCTTTTGCGTGCTTGTGGCTTGCTGCGGGGGGGCAATTCCTGTGTCGAGATGCATTTCTGTCTTTCAACCTCTCTCGGGCGATCGGGACTATATAGTTTTTACAGGGGTGTGTCAAGAAAAACCGGATAAAATTTATCCGGTAATAATCCCCGAGTAGGTAGAAATTGATTAAATCGCTTCAACTACAATAACTTGACCCATTCCGCCTGCTGCGCAAATCGAGATCAAAGCTAGGTTTTTTTTCTGAGCCCGGAGGCCGTGGAGGGCTTGTAGCACCATTCTAGCTCCCGTAGCGCCAAAGGGATGGCCTAAAGGGATGCTACCGCCATGGATATTGAGTCGAGAAGGGTCGACTTGGCCAATAGCCCGATCTTGCCCGAGCTTCTCTTTAGCCCATTTTTTGGATTCAATGGCCCGAATGGTGGAAAGGACTTGAGCTGCAAATGCCTCATGCATTTCGATGAGGTCAATGTCGTCCCATTGGATGTTTGCCATCTTTAGAGCTCTAGGGATTGCGAAAGCAGGACCAATGAGTAAGGGTTCTTTTTGAATATCAACCGCAGCTGCTACTGTGGCGCGAATGACTCCAAGTGGTTGAAGCCCGAGTTCACGAGCCTTAGATTCTTTCATTAAAAGTACGGATGCCGCTCCATCGGTGAGAGGGCTTGCATTACCCGCCGTAATAGTTCCGTCTTTGTAAAAAGCGGGTTTTAATGTGCGCATTTTATCCATGCCCGCATCAACACGGATATCGGTGTCTCGTTCAACTATTTTTCCATCAGGCGTAGCCACTGGTATTACATGGGATTGATAGAAACCACGTTCCCATGCGTTGTGTGCTTTGAGATGACTATCGATGGCGTATTGATCTTGTTCTTCACGGCCTACGTGAAAAGTTCGAGCCATTAGATCTGCTGATTGGCCCATGGTTAATCCCGTAGTGGGCTCTTTGATGCCAGGAGCGTGAGGAGAGAGGAGGGCAGGTTTAAATTTTCCAAGCATACTGAGCTTTTGCCCTGTGGTTTTAGCACGTGCGAAATCTTGGAAAAAATCAGTTGCTTCTTGACTGAACAGCGCACGAACCGAACTAATGGATTCAACACCACCAGCAAGCCCGATCTCAATTTGACCCGAGGCGATTTTAGCACTGATCCCAGCGATCGCCTCTGCCGCTGACGCGCAGTAACGATTGATTGTGGTGCATGGAATTTTTGCAGGAAGTCCTGAGTCAAAGAGCGCCTCGCGGGAGACATTCGATCCCTCAGCAGGAGAGCTTACAATACCAAAGTAAACCTCGTCGACCAGGGAAGGATCGAGATCGGCTCGAGCAATAGTTTCGCGTAATGCGATACCACCCAGAGTCGAGGGCGGCATTTTTTTATAGACGGTTCTTGCTTTGGCGAAAGGGGTTCTTACGCCATTGACGACGACGATGCGGTCTTGATTCGATGTTAAAGCCATTATGTTTAATCTCCTGGTCTTTCTTATTTGGGTGCAAAGGACCATTTGGGGGAGACGCAATTGCCCAGCCCAAAAGTAAGTCGTTTTACAAAGGTTCCGTCAATATTCATGACATAGATATTTTTTTGTCCCGTCCGATTCGAACTGAATGCAATAAAATTGCCGTCGGCACTAAAAAAGGGGTCTTCATTGTTGCCCATGTTTTGGGTGAGGCGCTGAATATTCGTTCCATCAGGGTTGATAGTAAAAATATCAAAATGCCGGTCAATCCAACCCGCGAAAACAATTTTATTATTTTGTGGGGACCAGCTGGGGGTAGCATTATACTTCCCGGCGTAGGTGAGGCGTTGCGTTTTGCCGGTATCGAGTTGAGTAGTGTAGACCATTGCTGGTCCTGCACGTGAAGAAACAAAAGCTAATGAGTGACCATCTGGGCTCCATGTAGGGTCGACGTCAAAACCGAAAGATTTTACAATAGGACTGACCATGTGAGTTGTGGGATCCAGTGTGAAAATTTCCGGATTGCCCAAAAAGCTCATGGTGACGGCAATTCTTTTTCCATCTGGAGTGTAAGCTGCGCCGCTATTCATGCCCTTTCGATTGGAGAGCATTCGATAGGAACTAGTATTAAAATCGAATTCGTAAAGGTCGATGTTTTTTACGTTATTTTTATGACGCGTAAATAGAGAGTAAGCGAGTTTTGTTCCGTCAGGGCTCCATGCGGGAGCAAATGCGATCGATTTGTGATTAGTGATTTGTTTTACGTTGGTTCCATCGAAATCCATCATGTAGATTTCTTTTTTGCCTGAGCGATCACATGACATTGCAATCTTAGTCTGAAAAATTCCAGGTAAGCCGGTGAGAGCCTCGACAATGGCGTTAGCTAAAAGGTGCCCTGTTGTTTTGATTTCATTTTCGGATGAGATCAGTTTTTTGCTGAGAATTATTTTGGCACCAAAAGTATCGTAAATATGGGCTTCTAATGCGAGGTTTCTACCTCGAGCGGATATTTTTGATTTAACTAAAAATTCGGCACCAATACTGGTCCAATCCGAAAGTTTGAATGACTCTGGTAGGATGCCACTACGAGAAGCGTCTTCAATAAATGCGGTAGGACTTAAAAATCGAAAAAGATCCATGAATGCTAGATCGCGTGTGACCGTATCATGAATGATTTTGGCGTATTTTGCGCTAGTTGAATTACCCTCGTAACGAATATTAGGAAATGCGACTACAGTTTTTTTGGTTTTTGCGGTTCCAACCGAAATATAAGGTGTATTGACCGCATAAGCGACGGGCAATTCAAATAAAACCGAAAACAAAATAAAACCGAAAACAACGCACTTGAGAGAATGATTGACGCAATTTGCCAAAACTTTCATAAGCCAACTATCCCGCATTTTTTGACGGATTTCAAATCGCTAAATAGTTTGTTTGTAGCAATTACAGTGGAAATCCAATCAGAACCCCCTCTCCCGAAATTAATGTTGCAATGGATTGAGGGGGGGGGGGGAAGGGCTGGCTTTTTTGGACAGATCGTCTCACTGCATCATCAAACTGTGGATTACCAGATGACTTAACCATTCTAAAATTTTGGAGTCGTCCACGTGAATCTACAAAAACTTGGATTTGTGCCGAAAGTTTTTGCCGTGCGATCCAAACTGGAAGTGTCCAATTTTCTTGAAGGCGATCGCGCAAGATATCGAGATAATTTTCTTCGTCAGATTCTTTGGCATCCGAGGCTAGGCTGCTTCCTGCAGAAATCTTGTTGCCGTAGATAGGTATATGAATATCAAGAGAAGCTTGTGCCGAAAGTTTTGGTTTAGCTGAATGAGTAGGAGTATCGAGAACCCCGATTTTTGCCAGAGATTTGATACGAGCTAAGGCGGATTGATTCTTCTTTAAAAGATCTTTTGTTTTTTGAGCCGTTTTTGAGGCTAATTTTTCTATAGGCTTTGCAATCGGTTTTTCAATGATTTTTTTTGCATCAAAAACCCGCTCGTTTTCTGCAGGGAGTTCTTTTGGAGGAGGAGCAGCAGGTGCCGGAGCAGGAGGATTGATCGTTGGCTTGATTGCTTGAGCTGCCTCTGCGGCATTCTTGAGACTTTCAGCTAGCGGCTGCGTTGGTTTTTTTTTAGAGGCCTGCGCGAGATCTTTTTTTAACAAAGTCGGGAGTCCAACGAGATCGACACGAAGGGTGTGTGTGTGTGTAACGATCTTACTTGGAAAGATTAAAGTTTGGGCTACAATAAAAATAGCGAGTGCGATGTGGAAATAAAGAGATCTCCTGAATCCAATACCTAAGTCTGAGCTCTTGCTTGGCTGTGGCGTTGGTAGGATATCGCTGAAGGCAGGTGTGTTGTCGGTAATTGATGATAAGTTCATGGTTTACAGCTTCGAGGCGTTCTCCCCGGGTTCCGTAACTAATCCAACATGATGGATCTTGGCCTTCTTGACCTCTGCAATGACCTGAGCAATGAAACCATAAGCTACGCTTTGATCCGCTTGAATGAAAACCTCTGAATCCGGTTTTGCTGTAGCAATGGCTTCAAGACGCCCAAGAAGAGTTCCGTGTGGGATAGTATTGCCGTTAAGTTGAATCTCTCGGTTCTTGCTCACGACTAAAACAATTTGTTCTGGAGGTTCACTCAGCGTTCCTGCATTCGCTTTGGGCAGGTCGACCTGCAAGCCTTGTTGCATCAGTGGAGCTGAAATCATGAAAACAATGAGAAGCACCAGCATCACATCAACAAGAGGAGTGACGTTAATTTCAGCAAGTGTTGTCAGGTTTCCTTTTGAGGAAGATGTACCTGGTCCTGAAAAACCCATAATTAACGGTCCCTTCGTGTTCCGGCAAGAAAGCTTCTTTGAATGATATTAACAAAGTCTTGAGAGAAGCATTCGATGTCGACAGAGATTCTTTTAATTTGTCCGGCAAAGTGATTGTAGGCGATGACCGCTGGAATAGCTGCGGCAATTCCTGTTGCTGTAGTGATCAAAGCTTCTGAAATGCCAGGTGCTACGACTGCGAGATTGGCGGATCCCGACGCGCCGATACTTTGAAATGATCCCATGATTCCCCAGACAGTTCCGAAGAGTCCAATAAAGGGAGCTGCACTTGCTGTTGTAGCTAACCAACTGATGTGTTTTTCTAAAGACGCGATTTCTGAATTTGTTGCTCTGGCTAATGCACGCTGAATATTCTCAGTTTTTCCGCTCTCAGTTCCATTGAGATCTTCGCTCGAAACTTTTTTGTATTCCTTGACACCCGATTTAAAAACAGCTGCCACAGGAGAGCCATGGTAGCGATCCGATCGATCTAAGACTTCATCGATCGTTTTACATTGCCAAAAGGTATTCAGGAATTCCGAGTTTTCGTGGCAGGCGCGTTTCAATGTACGCCATTTAGTGAAAATAATGGTCCAACAAAAAATAGAGGCTCCCAATAAGAAAAGAAGGACAAGTTTAGCCATTGGGCCAGCGTCAGTGATGAGGCTCATAAAACCGGACTGTGCGATATGTGTGGTTGGCATACTTTTTTATACCGTAAAATCGAGTGTGTGGCATCAAGAAGAAATAAAAGTTGAAGAACAATTGAGGATAGCGGACCGCCTTGACCTCCAGAAAAGATCCTCAGTAGATCTGATAGAGGGTGAAGTGGATCTTCTGAGGTGATGCTTTGGTATTTTACAAGGATTAAGCCTGAGAAATCGTTTCCTAATATTGGCAAACTGAGTAATGGATGAAAGATAATCAGAATTGCGCTCCAAAACCCTGCTCCATCAGTGAAATCACTGGTTTTAAATACTCGAAATGAAAGAGATATAGAAATCAGGAAAAACGTCAGCAAGTGCATCCGGCTCAAGTCAAATTGGAGAGCTTTTACTCCGCAATAAAAGAGTGACGTCAGGATCGTGGTTAAAATGGCTATGGTCTTGTCTTCGAAGTGAGTTTTTTCGAACCCCGCCTGGAAATACTTGAGTAATTTATTTCTAAATAAAAATTCCTCGCAATAGATGAGGATACCTAAGCTGAGAGCGCGGAGCAGTACGTTACCTAATGCAAACGATGAATCTTCAAAGTGGATGAAAAAGCCTAAATATCTATAGATCCCGCCAATGAGGAAAGTGAGAATGACGCCACATGTAAAGATGCTCCCCTGGGTGAATCCAAAAAGAAAGCGGCGTTCAAAACGTTCAGGGGTGAATATTTCTCGAAAAGTGGTCGAGGTGATGGGGTTTAGAAGCGGGATCAGGCAGATGAATATGATGGAGCTTAAGGCCATGATGCCGAGCTCGCCTGAGCTCAGGATTTCATTAATATCCTCAAATTTGGACTGCTGGAACGAAGATGAAAAGACCAAGTAAGTAGTTAACGTGAGGGCTAGGAGACGGAACAATAGGATCCATCCAATGTAGATACAAATGAACCCTATGCCCTTCAATAAGGATCGATACCTTCTAATGAGATGAATGATTGTTTGGTTGATCAAAGACACTTCCTTCTTCAAGACTGCTGTGAAGAAGGATATCTTCGCTGTGAGCCCACATCAAGGGGGTAACTGCATTTGTGTTTTTAAGAAGCTTTTCGGGAATCAGGCCATTTTCATTGGCTGAGATTTCAAGTGCATGTAATTCGGCGCGTGCTCGCTCAAAATCACCTGCCGCAATCGCATAAATTCCTCTTTCTCCGGCAAGTACTGGAAAAACCCCTTCTTTTAACGCTGTTCCCGTATGATCTAGATTGTGCCGGCGGTAATGCAGTCCTGATGAAATTCCGAGTAGGGGATGATCATAGAGTCGGAGCGTGTTTAGGATGCGGGTGTCACGGGGATCGCGAATTCCGTAACGTACTAAATCTAGAAACCCTCCATCGATGAGTTCCTCGGGAGCTAAAGGGCCTAAGTTTTTAAATGATTGATTTAAATCAAGCACGCGTTGAGAGGGTTCTCCATTGTGACTAAGTGCGGGCTGAGCGCGTAAATAATAATTTTTACCAAGAGGGCTTTGTTGAACTAAGGTCCAACGCTCTACCTCAGATTGCCAAAGGTCTGCAATCATTGCGGGGAGGGTCTCACCTGTGAGTTCGGTTGCTGTTCGCAGGGCAGCAATTTCAATAGCTAGTATAGAAGGCACAAGGCCACTGGTTGAATCCCATCGATCTACATTTGTAGCTGGTCCATGTAAGATGATAAATGAGGCGCATTTTCTTACCATCTCAAGTTCTAAATTTTTGGGTCGAATCAGTCCATGGCGGTAGAGATTTCCTGCCAAAAGAATAGGGAGCGCGATTTCGTCGAGTGCAATTTGTGCATGCTCGGATTTGCTATTGAGTAAATCAGAATTCCAGCTGCCATCATCTCTTTGAGATTGAGCTAAGTAATGAAGTGCATCGAGTGGAGTAGTGGTGTCTCCAGCCGCTAAAAGCCCTAATGCTCCATGGTACGTGTCTCGAACTCGTGCTTTTGGGGCGATCAAAGCGGAAGCAAAGGCCCCGCGATTTCGCTTGTCTTCATGCATTTTAATAAGTTGCGCGGATCTGCGTGCGAAAATGTTTTCTTTGATAAAGCGGGACTTATTGTTTCCAAAGTTGAGTGCTTCTAGGTAATTTCTCCATCCATTGGAATATATTTCGGCAGCTTGGTCAAATGAGGCATTCATTGCAGTCTTTGCATAAGTCAATGCGGCGGATGGGCTAGGTCCAAAGCCTAGTGCGAGCTCATATGTGAAGCGGGACTCTTGGTTATTTTGAAGTTCACCTAATAGAAAAATTTTACCTGGCCCGCCTTCTATTTGTCTTTTTCTGTGCTCTCCAAATAGGTCGAAGAATGTTCCTTCGGATTCAACAGAACTTTGCTTCCAGGGGGTTGATGCAATAAGGCTGGCAAAAACGGTTTCGTTTTCTTTTGCGGTAATTGCGCCAGCTAAGAAGCCCCATGAGTGGACTTCTCCAAAGGTATGATCCTTTTTTCCTTGAATCGTTGGTTTAAAAACTAAAAAGACCTTTAAGCCTGGCTTGAGCCATTCAAAGTGTGTGCGAATTCGGAGAACTGGTGATGCAGTGTCAGAAAAAATTTCTTGAGAATATGTATAATTCCAGTTGCGGTCTTTTCCAGTGACTTGAACCACTAGTCCTTCGTCTTGATAACGAACTTGTGAATCCGTGTCCCGATATTGCTCAGAATAAATATTTTTACCATCCGTGACAATGAATTGAAGTTCGCCGACTTGAGGTTGATTGATCGTGGGATAAAAAATTTCGGTGATTATGCCGCCTGTTAAAGTGAACCATAAGGGCGAGGCGCTGCCTGATGGTTCGTACGCAGTCCCAATAACTTGTTTTGAGAGTGGAGCTGATCCGTAATTATAAGTAAAAAATTTTGAACTTGCTTGTGTTTCAAGCGAGAGAGGAGTGATGAGTAGCGCAATGAAGACGCCGAGCCAATTCATGAGGAGGCTCTATATATCGGCTATTTTGTATTTTCAATTACTGTTGTCTTTAAGGATGTTAAAAAAAATACGACTCATTGCAGAAGTGCGCAGTGTCAGTAATTAAATGGCCAAGATTAAAATATACGTTATTATTTTCAATGAAGAGGAGAGTTTCAAATGAGTAGAGCATGGATGTCATTAGTCGTAGTGACTGGTTTTGTTCTGCAAATCGTCTCTTTAAGCGGTTGTTCTAGGGCGGAAGTCAAAAAGACGACTGAAGTTGTAGAAGAAGACAGCGATGAAACGACTCGTGGAGTCAAGAAATCAAATAAGTCTCCGCGTAATCCAGCTTCATCTCAAGAGATCCTCTCCAATGAGGCCGTTGAATATCTCAAAGGTGCGGGTAAAAAAGTCGAAAAGATTTTTGAACTGAATTCTAATAAGTAGTATATCGGGATTGCAGAAAAAATAACCCATGTTATCCTGATGGAGTTTGAGGAGGACTAGGATGGTCCACTTGACTCGAGTTTCAAAAGTATATTTTAGCGGGGAACGTGTACTTGGAGACATTAGTCTTGAGTTAAAAAAAGGTGAGTTCCTCTATGTTGTCGGTGGCAGTGGAGCGGGTAAATCTTCGTTTCTCCGTTTGATTGCAACTGAAGAAGTTCCTACTACTGGCAGTGTTTCGCTTTTTGGATATGATTTAGCAAAAATTTCTACAGCAAGTTTGCGATCCATTCGTCAATCGCTTGGCTATATTCCTCAAAATATACAACTCATTCCAGATATGAGCGTGATGGACAACGTTGCGTTCTCTATGAGTTTTGGAAAAATCCGCGCCTCTTTGTCTCATGTTAAAGGTCAAATTGAAGAGCTTCTTGATAAGCTGGGATTAATTGAAAAACGCTTTAAGCCCGCTTCTTCTCTTTCAGGAGGGGAGGCGCAGCGAGTAGCTTTTGCACGAGCTCTTATTCGCAATCCTGAACTGATCATTGCAGATGAACCCACAGGTGCTCAGGATCGCAATTACACATGGGCGATGATGGATATGTTCCTTAAGGCGAACTTAAATGGAGCCACTGTCCTGATCGCAACTCACGATCGTGAGATGGTCAGACGTGTTCGAAAAAAGTGTGCAGTTCTTAAAGAAGGACGTCTATTGGTAGAGGAGGCCTTGTGCTTCTATTGAAACTTGCGATTCGTCCTTGGAAGTTGTCGCCGTGGAGCCAGATCTTTTCTGCGCTTGCTGTGGGGATATTGTTATTATTAGTTGGATTTCTATTTTGGGTTCAAGAAGGGCTGCGACCTGTTTTGATGCGGTTGCGTTATGAGCAGGTTATTACAGCTTTTATCGATCCATCGGTTGAAGCTCAGGACGAGAGTCAGATTATTGATTCGATTCGGACTACACTTGGGTCTCAAGCTGTAAGTGAATTTAATTTGGTTAACACTCAGCAAAGTCTTGAGAAGATTAAATCGCGTTATCCAGAACTGGGTAGAGAACTCGAAGATTTGGGTGCTGAGAAGTCACAGGTTGTACCTCGTTATGTCAGTATTTCTGGTTTCTTTTCGGATACTACATTGGATGTAATTCGAAAAACCCAAGGCATTGAATCTGCAGATAGTTCAAAGGATCGCTTTAAGAATATTTTGTCGGCATTTTCAGCATTGAGATTTGTTTCTCGCTTATTGGTCATTGGGCTTTGTGTCGCACTTTTGACTGGGCTCATTCATCTTTCGCGGACCAATGCCTTAGTTCATGAAGATGTTGTTTCTCTTCTGCGACTTTGGGGTGCAAGCGATCCCTTTGTTCGGTTCCCACTGCTAATCTCTGCTGTATTAGTGGGCATTATCGGAGGGATGGTTGCTGCCATTAGTTGGAGCACGGTGGGTGTTCGTCTCTCCAATCATATTCGAGTGCTTTCGCCGTTATTAAACGAGATGCCTCCACTATCAGGTTATTTTCCTGTGGTGCTCGTATGGATGGGGGCACTGTTGGGGATGCTTGCTGGGATTTTAGCTTTGATCTTTGGGCCGTCTAAAGCCTCTTCGCGGAGGCCTTAGTCGAATGAAGAGGAATCGGTCGTCTGCTCTATTGATTGCAACGGGTCTGGCTTTTGGGATGCTTGAAATGAACGCTTCGGCGATTTCTACTCAATCTCATCAGGTGCCTAATTTAGCCGAGCGATTAGGGGCAATTCATGACGAGGTCATGGATTTAGAAGATCGCTTGGTCAAGAACCTTCGCAATCAAAAACAGGCACAAGATAATTTAAAATACATCGAGATTTTGATTAAGCTTCAGCATCAAGAGCGCGATCTTGGAAAAAAGCGTTTAGCTGAATTGGAGTCAACCCTAGGTGAATTGGAGACGAGGCGTTCGACGCTTTTGGAGCGGATATCCCTTCATCGTAAAACAGTTCATCGATTTTTAGTCGCTGTCGAGAAGGCAGCGCAAGCTGAGAGTTTAGACATTGGGTTTAGCGACCAAATCTCTACGTTCCCTCTTTTTCCCTTTGTTGAGCACGAAAAAGCAGAGGCGCCACGTCGCAAAGTTTTGGCGCTTTTGGTTCAACGTGGTTTAAAAGAAATGCAAGTCATGAAAATTGACTTGAACGATGCAGAGAATCTTGAATCGCAGATTCAGGACGAGAAACAAAAGCTCGCTTTTCTTTTTAATGATCTAGACGAGCGAGAAGCTGTGTTGCAGCTCAATCAAGAACTCCAAGTCAATTATTTACGTAAAAATCAAGAAGATCGTATTGCTCAGCTTGAGAATTACGGAAAGCTTAAGTCGGCCGAAAGTCGAGTTCAAAAGCTGATGAATGATTTCAATGCCCGCAAGGAACTCGATCAATCTCTTGCTCCTTTGCCGCGTCAAAAAAATGAACAAGTGTACTCTAACGCATTGCGACAATCTGTATTTTATTCTCTCAAAGGCAAGTTGCCGCTCCCACTTCCTGGCGGTAAAATTCTTTCTGCTTTTGGGAAGACTTATGATTCCCATTCCAGGCTGTACATTTTTAAAAAAGGGATTGATATTGCCAGTCACAAGAATGAGACCGTCAGAGCCATCTCCTCAGGAAAGCTTGCATTCTCAGGGGAACTGCCTAGTTATGGTAGGGTTGCGATCATAGACCATGGGGATCATTTCTATTCCTTATGCGCTCATTTGGGATCGCTCGGCAAAAAGGCGGGAGATTTTGTAGTCGCGGGTGAAGCCTTGGGGTCAACAGATGACTTGGGGACTCCAGTTTATTTTGAAATTAGAGCTAGAAACGTCGCTGTGAACCCATTGCAGTGGGTTTCTAATTAGTTTAGCCTGAGTAAATATGATGAAAAAAATGGCAAAGAAAATTTCGATGATCGGTCTGGTCCTCTCTGTTTCTTGGCTGGGGATCGTGGTGGGCGAGAATCTGACTCATCAGGTTTTTGCTATTTCAGCTCATGCGGCTCAAGGTGCGCCGTCTGCAAAGTCACTCACTGTCGGCAATGCAAATCCCGCAATGTCGCAGCAGCAGCGGTATGAAAACCTCGAGCTGTTTCAAAAAATTCTTCACTTTGTTGAAGCCAATTATGTTGACCCAGTTCAGAACAAAGAACTTGTCTACGGCGCTATTAAGGGAATGTTGGAAACACTGGATCCTCATTCGAACTTCCTGACTGCTGAAATCTTCAAAGATATGAAGATTGATACCAGCGGTAAATTTGGCGGTTTAGGAATCGAAATCGGCATGAGAGACAATATTCTGACGGTGATTTCGCCCATCGAAGACACACCAGCATGGAAAGCAGGATTGAGGCCGAACGATCGTATTGTGAAGATTAACACCGAAAGCACCAAAGGGATGAATTTGGTTGAAGCTGTTTCTAAGATGCGTGGAAAGAAAGGCACTGAGGTTGTTCTCTCTGTCTATCGCCAAGGATGGGAACAGATTCGAGATATTTCAATTGTTCGCGACACCATCAAGATTCAATCCGTGAAGAATGAAGAAATTGAACCAAAATTTGGTTATATTCGTCTCACAAGTTTCAATGAAAGTGCCGCTGCGGATATGAGAAAAGCTATTGCTACTCTCGAGTCTAAAGAAAAGTTGCGAGGTTTGGTTTTAGATCTTCGATACAATCCGGGTGGACTTTTAGATCAAGCAGTCGAAGTGACTTCTTTATTTGTGGACGAAGGCCCAGTTGTTTCAACTATTGGCCGTAACAAAGACCAGAAAGAAGTAAAATATGCGATGAAAGGGATGGCTCGCAAAGATTTCCCTGTAGCAGTTCTTGTGAACTCGAGCTCAGCTTCGGCTGCTGAAATCGTCGCAGGAGCCTTGCAGGATCATCATCGTGCAATCATTATGGGTCAGCCTACTTTCGGAAAAGGATCAGTTCAAACCGTTGTAGATCTAGGTAATGATATCGGCCTTAAGTTAACCATTGCGCGTTATTACACTCCAAGCGGAAGAAGCATTCAGGAAAAAGGTGTGCAGCCTGATATCGTCCTCGAAGATTTTGATCCTAAGCTTTTGGCAGAAGCACGTCGTAAGCAAGACTATTTCCGTGAGAGAGATCTGAAAGGTCATATGGTCAATACAGATCCTGAAGAAAGTGCATCTCCTAAGCCTGAATTCAAAAAAGAAGATTTGGATGCCATGGCCAATGGAACTGCAAAAAAAGCGGCGGATGGCAGTGATAAGTCGAAAGAAAAAGATGATGACCTCACTCCAACTAAGCTCAATCCTAAAGAAGATTTTCAAGTGCGAGAAGCAGTTAATTACCTGAAGTCCTACGATATCTTTAAAAAGCTCGCTGTAAGCGGAGGAGCTGAAGCTGGGCGATAATAGAACGGATCGGTACCTTTCGGTTACGGAGTTAACTTTTCGAATTCGAAAGGTACTCGAACCCTCGTTTTCTCAGGTTTGGGTCCAGGGAGAGATTAGTAATTATCGTCCCGCAGCTTCGGGACATGTTTACTTTTCTCTCAAGGACCAAAGTGCTTCGATTTCAGCAGCGAGCTTTGGATGGGAAAGAAGGCAGACCGCCTTTGAATTAAAAGACGGCTTGCAGGTTCTTTGCCGAGGGAGACTTACCGTTTATCCTCCTCGCGGCAATTATCAACTTGCAGTAGATCATATTGAACCTTTGGGAGCAGGGGCACTTCAAGCTGCTTTTGAACAGCTCAAGGCTCGGCTCGCAGCTGAAGGTCTTTTTGATCAACGTTTAAAAAAAACATTGCCCCGTTTTCCGATGCGGATCGCCGTGGTGACTTCTCCTTCAGGGGCTGCGATTCAAGACATGTTGAATATTCTTCGTCGACGAGCACCTTATTTAGGGGTGACCGTGATTCCTGCTTTAGTTCAGGGCGAAGATGCTCCGCGTCATCTTATTCGAGGGCTTGAACTCGCCAATCGTTATGCTTTAGGGGAAGTCATTGTTCTTGCTCGAGGTGGGGGTAGTATTGAGGATCTTTGGTGCTTCAATGACGAGTCACTTGCTCGAGCGATCCGTGCATCAGGCTTACCTGTTATTTCTGCAGTTGGGCATGAGATTGATTTTACGATCTCGGATTTTGTGGCGGATCTGAGAGCGCCAACGCCTTCAGCAGCGGCTGAAATCGTGACAGGCTACTGGGTCGAGGTATTGAGTCGTCTTAGAGATTCAGAAATTCGATTACGAAATGCCATTGTGCGGGATTTGATGACACGCAAGACAGTGCTTTCTCACTTAGCAGCACGTGTGGTCAGTCCAAAAGATAAGCTTCGAGAACAAGCACAACGGTGTGATGAGCTGTATTTACGATTAGAACGAGCAATGAAAACTCGAATTGAGCGCAGTCGTGCGGGCATGGAACGCATTTGTGGACAATTAGATGCGCTTTCGCCATTGCGAGTCTTGGAGAGAGGTTATTCGATTGTTCGTGATGTAACCAAAGAACAGATGGTGATTCGGAGTGCGTCACAGGTTCGAACAGGTCAAAAATTGAAGGTCATATTTCATGATGGATATGCAAATGTTCAAGCAATTGAATAAAAAAGCAGTGCTTGTGATTTTGTTGTCGATAGGAATGACTGCTTGCGCTTCTTTGGTTGCTTCAGAAAGCACCCAACCTGAAAGCCTCAAAGTAGTCGGTGAGTTATCGAGTTCAAAGATAACCAATGGGTCGATTGTCTTAGTGACTGTAAGGTTTTTAGATGGAGTGCAAGCACAAGCGCCGACTGCACAATTCGAACATATTCAAATTCCATTTTATCCAGTGAGCACCAAGCCAGGGTCTTATGAGGCAGTATTGGGAGTTCCTTATGATCATCAACCTGGGCAATCAAAAATCATAGTTTCGATGAAATCAGAACAGATCCTAGAACTTCCTCTTTTGATCGAAGATGGAAAATATCCTTCTGAGAAATTAAAAGTCTCAAAAAAAATGGTCAATCCACCTAAATCGGTCATGGCGCGAATTGTTCGTGAACAAAAAGAAATTAAGAAGCTCTATGAACAGGTGATTGAACAAAAATATTGGAATGGGCCATTTAGTCTGCCGATTCAGAGTCAGATCATCAGTATTTTTGGTACCAAGCGTGTCTACAATGGACAGCATAACGGCTTTCATGGCGGCTTAGATCTCCGAGCTGCCGTGGGTACTCCTATTTTTGCTCCAGCATCAGGTGTGGTGGTGATGGCAAAAAATCTTTATTACACAGGAAATACTGTTTTTTTGGATCATGGTTACGGAGTTATTACTTTCTATGCTCACATGAGTAAATTGAATGTGAAGCAAGGGCAAAAAATAACGGGGCATGATTTATTAGGACTTTCTGGAAAAACAGGTCGAGTTAATGGCCCCCATCTTCACTGGCAAGCGATGATTCATCATGTAAAAGTGAATCCTGTCGATCTGACTCAGGTTATGCGTTGATCGAATTTTGCTCTATCACTTCCATGCCTACGAGAGTGCGATCATCGTTAACAGGGCTGCCAGGTTTTTGAAGTGCCGTTAGAGTTTTGATGACATGATCCAGAGTCAGTTGGATAGGGCTATGTTGATAAGACTCAAAAATTCTTTTGAGCTTGTTGAGATTAAAAGTAGCACCATCTAAATCTTCGAAATCAATTACACCATCTGAGAATAAGAAAAATTGATCACCTGAGAGGAGAGGGGCTCTGACAGGTTTTAGCTCAACGGGAGAGCTGACCAGGGGTCGGCTTACTTGTCTCAAAATATCGAGTTTTCCCTCTTTACGCTTGATAAAAAGAGGTAAGCCTCCAGCATTCCAATATACAATTTGGTTTTGGTCACGAAGAACCTGGACTGCTGATAAGCAAACCCAATTGTCATGGCCAGATGTTTCGATCAAATTGAGGTGAATCATTTCAAAAATTTTTTGTACCTTGGCTTCGCCTTGGAGCCCTTGAGTGAGTTGCTTGATCATGTGATAGCTTGCGCCTAAGATTGCTGTCACCATGGCCGCACCTACACCATGACCACTCACATCAGCTAAAAGGAGCAAAGGAGATGATGGATCTGTTTCATCGTACCACCACCAATCACCCCCAACTTGTTCAGCGGGTTGGTAATAGGTTGCTAATTTAAATTGTGATGAGACTGTTTGAGCTTCCTTAGGAAGGAGCATGGTCTGAATGGCTTTGGTGACTTCCATTTCTTTGGCAATCGAAGTGGATTGCGCCACTTGTTTTCTAAATTCAGTGACATCTCTGCCAACAATTTTAAAAAGAGTCATTCTCGCGCTACGGACTCCTTTAAACGGGCTGAGGTCCCAAACAAAAGTGCGTTCATTGCCTGCATGATCATGGATGCTGAGATCGAACTGCGCGTGTTCGATTTCACCCATCTTGACTCGATCAAAATGGGCCACAAATGTATCGAGGTTTTCTTCTCTAAAAAAAGAATAAAAAGACTTTCCGATTAAATTCTCGAAGCCGAGATTGAATAGGGCGGCAGTGTCTTGATTGCCGCGTAGAATCTGCCCGTTTTGATCAATGACTGAAAACACGAAAGGTAAAGTATCGAGAAGGTTGTCGGATTGGATTTTTGATTTTTCAAAAACCGTGACAATCTGATGAATTGCTTGTAGGTCGCGCGTGATCATAAAAAGGTGACCTCGCTCTGGTCGGCTGAAACTTCGTAATTTAAATTCAATCGTTTCCAAAGGGTTTTGTCTTGGAGTTCGATTAAAATCGAACAAGTGAGAGAAGCAGTGTTGGATGTAATCTTCCATTTGTCAGAGAATAGGTAAGGCGTCTCTTGGTGCGAAAAAAAAACTTCATCAAACCCGCGGAGAAGGATGGGAAGACTGATACCGGATGCAATCTGATTAAATTCAAGTAGCCATTTTATTTTTCCGCCGACCATATTGCAGTATTCTTTGAAGAAATCGAGGACCTGTTGAGAGGACATCTCCTCAGGATTTTTTTTAAAAGAGGATGCAGAGAAGATCTTCCCGTCCATTGTCATGAGATGTGTCTTGAAGGTAATCTGCATGACTGCACTTGAGATAATGATTACGGGCATCCAATGCCCTAGGATGATGGAGTCAGAAGAAGGCAGCATTTCATGGACGCTTTCGATATGGGTGTAGTCCTTAAGCGTAGAAACGGATGCTTCCTTGCAGAAACGAATAAAATCTAAAAGTGATTGAGGTCGGGCAGTTGTTCCGCTCATGCTTTACCAAGAATATAGGTCACTGCTGTTAGTACTTTGTCTGGTGCAAACGGTTTAATGATCCATGCACGTACGCCGAGATCTTTTGCACGAGCTTTAAGATCAGGACTTACCTCTGTAGTGAGGATGAAAATAGGAATTTTCGATAAATCAGGATCTTGATGAAGTTTTTCGCAGAGAGTCATCCCGTCCATGCGAGGCATATTTAAATCACAGATGATGAGCTTTACATCCTTTGTCGATTGAAGCACCTCAAGTGCATGCATGCCATCCATTGCCTCGACAACCTCGTGACCATCTTTTTCAAGAGTTTGTCGTAGTTGCGTTCTTAGGGTTTCAGAATCGTCGATCACTTGGATTTTAGCCATTTTGTGTCACCTCAGGATTACCGAGAGAACATCGACAATTTTTTTAGAAATCTTGAATTAATTTATATCGTATTCACTGACGTCAAAAACCCCTGCTTCGAGGGGTGAGTTTTGATGCGCCCAGCTATGAAACCAGTCGAGTGTTTGCCAGAAGATCGAGTTATTTCTGCGGATGCCGTAGGTTTCTTTAAAATGGATCCAATCATTTTGAGTATGAATCAGGAGTAGATCTTTGATGAAGCTATCAGCTCGTTCAAGCGAGAGATCAATAAAAAGTTCGGGACGATCTCCAAATAGCCCCCTAAATGTTGCAACCGTATCTTTTTCAGGCTCGTAGGCTAATGGGCCCAGGGTCACAATATTATTAAAAGCATAAGATCGGTTGCTAATGAAGGTGTAAGGCTGATTTTCTAATCGGATAAAAAGAATATTGGGTAAGAACTGAGCAAAGAGGATATTCTTTTTTTGACTCAAAGCAGATAATGCTTTTTCCCAATCTTCAATAGTTGAAATATGGGCAGGAAGTTCATCTGAGGTTTTTTCAAAAGTAGCCAGCATAGGGCTATTACCCAGAATCGGTGATGGCATCGTTTCAAGAAGTTGACTGAGTAAACTCTCAAACGGAGATTCAGGATCAACAGGGATTTTTGCAGGGATTCCGTCTGAATATTTTTTCTTAGAATGGTTTTCAAAAATCCCACCCAAGCCATGAGTCCATTGAGATCTGACTTGGCTTCGGTACTTTTTTGGAAGCAGCGAAATAAAGCGTTCTTCGGCCTCGGCGCGATGGCTGCTCATGGAATTCCAAGTGGCAATTTTATGAATTTCGCTGCCCCATGGTTTAAAATCAACGACGAGATTGTAATAAATTCTCTCAAAGTTTGAAAAATTCAAAACCCATACGGTTCCGGGCAGCCCACCTTGTGGACCATAATGAACTGTTGCGCTGGTTTCATGTCGAAGGACTGTAAGAATCGCATTGGGATTATGGCCTTCGCCTTTCCAGATGTCAGCTAACGAGAATCCTTCTTTCTTATAGTGCCGCATCGCTTGATTGTAGTTTTTGCTTGCTGCGGGCAGATCCCAAGGAAACTTAGATCCCAGTGGTGCCCACTCGTAAAGTCCGATCGTCGGCTCTCGTACTGTTACGTCTGCTGCAGGATCTAGAAAGAAAACCCAAAAATGGTCTCGGATTGCATTGGTAGCGATTCGACCACTGCAAACAGGTCCTCGAATCATTGAATTGACGATGAGACGAGAGTTTTCAATCATAAAACGGTAACGGATTTCTGCTGGGATCTGCTGAAAATACTCAAAAGGGTTGGTTGAGTGATAGCCGGGATCGGTCAAATTTAAATCACCCTCAGGATTCCATAGAGTTTCTATGAAAAGCATTTTTAAAAAGAGCAGCTGTGACGGACCGAGTTCCCAGAGAATATGAGTTTTACGAACTAAAGTCTGGGTTACCTTTTTGAAGCGATAGTAGACCGAAATCGGACGGCCTTTTTTGCTTGTGCCTGGTGAATCATAAGGACGTGGAGTTACGATTTCATCGATAGTTTCAGGGAAGGGCGTGCGGGAGCGCACCAATTCAAAAAACTCATCATCGGGAGTCCCTTCGAAATGGATATGAGCCATAAAGGCATGCTCATAGATAAATCGGGCTGTCAGACGTGATTTTAAGGTTTCATTGAAGAACGTTTCCCATTCATTCAAAATATCCGGATTTGATGGCTCAGTGAGTCTGTAAGCCTCTTCGGTTGTGGGGCCGGGTGCTCCTTCTGCAATCCAGTTTCTTAATGTTTCAAAAGAGAGAGGGTCAAGAGCGGGAAGTCCATAGGGCATGCCCGCTGCAGGATGATTTTCAATAAATTTTTTTGTGTGAAGTGGAGTTTGTGGGCAGGTATTTTTCTCTGCTCGATGGTCATTGAGTTCGTCAAGGCCAAATCCGGATTGATTATGTTCAAATCCTTGCTCAATCAGTTGGTAAAGGATGGAGTTTTTTAGATGATCAATTGGATCTTTTGGATCTGGCGATATTTCGTTGATTACCGGGAAAAAACCTTTCGATCTCCATTCAGTAGTCGTTCTGGCGTCTTTATCTCGGGTAGGTGATGACTCAAAAATGTTTGTACCCATTCGCGATGAAGTCGCTCCACGTCGGACGCCGGGGTATGAGTCTAAGTGTAATTGGCAAGGAGCATCTACGCAGGCGTGGCATACTACACACCTATTAGAAAAGATGGGGTGAATGTCCTTTAAATAGCGAGTGTTTTCAACTGGCAAAAGTTCTGTGGCAGGAATTCTATATTTAAGTTCCTGTTCAGGAGCTGGCTTAAATGAGGTACAGCCGGCTCCCCCTAATACTGAGATGATTGAAACGAAAGATAGATAAGTGAAGGGAGCGCGACTGTGGGTTTTGTTCATTAGATATTAAAGATGAGTTTCTCCGCCTCTTCAGGCGATATTTGTCCTGCAGCAACTGCGCGGAGGATGGTTAAACGGGCTTCTTTCAAATCCATTTCTGAATTTTGTTCTTGAGAACTCGGCACTGGAGTGGACGAAGTTTCAATGGGTGCAGATGCCATGATGGACATCAGTTTTTCACGGAATCCTGGCGGGAGACTTTTTTCAAACTCTTCCATTTCTTTTCGGACATCATGACCAGCCATCATATTATGCATGAGAGTCTGCATCCGATTGAGCTGTTCCGGCGGCAACGACTGGATGAGTTGAGATAACTGCATCAAGACCTTTGGGTCCATTTTGCTAGGATCGATCGGTGGAAATCCAAAAGGAGTAAATTGAGTCATAGTGCGCAGGAATATGGACCAAGCCTGATCATCTGTCTAGGCCCAGTTTGTTAGCCATTTACTTAGTTTCTTTGGGATTAACGTCTTTAGGACGCGCCATCTCTTCTAATTTTAAAAGATGTTCTTTTATGTCGGCAGGGATGTCTTCGCCGCCGCTACCCGTGTAGCCGCTGTAAATGCTTTGTTGATAACGGCGATAGCAAAGTTCTGCTGTCGGAGTATGAGGTGATTTTTCGATGCAAGCTCCATAATAAATTTCGTGAAGGTCATCTAGACGCAATGGGCTTAGGATTTCGTATGAAATACCAGCTAAGAGGAGGGCGTCAGCAGCGCGATCTCCGTTAGGGGTAATTCTTAAAAGGTCATGGACTTTTGCTGATGAGCGTAAATAGTAAATATCCCCAGCACGATCCTGCGGATATTTCTGAAGTTCGTGACCTTTTGCTGCAAGTCGAGTGGCTTCTGTATAAAGGCCTTCTTCTGTTTGAGCCGACCTTTGAGGTTCATTTTGCCATTCTTCAATAGAAGTTTTCCATCCGATTGCATTTTGTTTCAAAAAGTAAGGAGCATTTTTAGTCTCGATGATGGCATTTACAATTTCAAGTGCTTGCCCTGGGCTCTGTTTAATGCGTACAGCAATATTCAACGCATGGTGAATAGCGCGTTCCCAAGCGAGAGGTCTTGCTGTTGCAAATTTATGATCCGAAATTATTTTCCGGAATTCTTCTTGAGCTCGATCGAATTGACGTGAGGCAGCGTAGAACGTTCCCTTCTCGAAATTATCTGTGACCTCTTTGCCTGGCTCTAGAGGGAGTTCTTTGAAGTTGGGGCCCGAAGTATTGCGGGTGTGACAAGCGATGCAATACCCTGAAATCGATTGAAGGAGGCTTCGGGCATACGGACGATGACCTCGTTTTAGTTCCTGATAAGCACGATTGGCCTCTTGTGAAAAAAGCTTTGAAAGCATTTGAATGCTTGGATCTGTGTCAGGAACGCTGACTTTTTTTTCTGCAAGATCGTGAGAGAGATTGGCAAGTTTTTTGGCTTTAGCCTCAATAGCTGAAAAATGAGATGAGTCATTGAAACGACGATCACTGCTTACGTCAGTCAAGAGTTGTGCGAGAGTCTGATAAAGCTCCTGCATTTTTTTTGACCACTCGGGGGATGCTTTTTTGACTTCAGTAGCATGGGTTACTGATGCAGTGGCTACACTCAATGGCGTCAAAACTAAAAGATAAAGAGCGAGTCGGTTGTGGATAGACATGCTTGAAACTGTAGCTCTTTTTTTTTTGCTTTTCAAATGAGAGATCTAGTCTAATAATTACATAGGACTATTTTAATCTAGATTTACAATTCGTTTAAATTCGGGGGAGAGTATGAAATTAAAGATAATCTTAGGTATAATATTAGGACTGACTTCACTCCTGTCCGGTTCGGAGCGGAGCGTAAAAATAGGTAAAGCCTGATTTCTCGATATGGTATGAGAGTTTTGCATAAAAAATTCATTCCTATCAGGAGACCAGGCTTTGGGCTTTTCTAC
>Ga0172367_10000683_pt1 | contig 51802 bp, 25 predicted proteins | sample Lak10m_FD_114542 | JGI IMG/M metagenome (GOLD analysis project Ga0172367, IMG submission 114542) | Freshwater microbial communities from Kabuno Bay, South-Kivu, Congo - kab_022012_10m | ecosystem: Environmental > Aquatic > Freshwater > Lake | place: Democratic Republic of the Congo: South-Kivu...
AACAGCCACTGCCAATTTAAAAAACGCTGATGCTAGATTTAATTCATTATCTTCTATAGAAAACCAATTAAAAGATGATCCAACTAAAGTAACAGAATATGAAGCTGCTAGACAAGCTAGAAAGAACTATTATAATGAATTTGTTTTACCAGCGAAAAATGCTGAACAAGCTTTGCGTGATGATTTAAACGCAGCACAACGTGATTTAAATTATGCGTCAGAGCAATTAGTAATAGCAAGTTCAGGACCTCCGAACACAAATTTAAATACTCCACCTGCTAGCAGTAATCCTGGAAATCCAAACACAGTAACAGTCCCCACTACAGAACCTATACAAAATGACTCATCAATTATTGAAGCCAATCAGGAACCACAAACTGCTCAAGATTTAGCATTTATTGAACAACAAAATCAATTAGCTGAAGCTAACGAAGCACCTGCTGTAGATAATGATCCTGCCTACAATAGTAGTTTTGCTGATGATGCTGCTGCTAGTGCTGCCGCAGCCCCTGTCAATAGTGATTTATATGGTTACGAATATGATGGTAATGCTCCATATGCTACAGCCAACACAAGAGGAGTGTCAGGAGAGGGTCTAGGCGCAAGATCACAAGCTGATTTACAAGATAGTGTTAATTTCAATTTACAAGAGGATTGGCGAGTTAGGCTTACATTAGCACCTGGTGCTGATGGATATCTTTATAAAGCAAGTGATCCTGGTATATTACGACCATTAATTGCTACAAAAGGAATTATATTTCCATATACGCCACAAGTTAATGTAACATATACTGCGAATTACGATCCAACTAATTTAACACATAGCAATTATAAAATACTACAATATCAAAGTAGTGCTATTGAAAACGTACAGATTACAGGTGATTTCACAGCGCAAGATACATATGAAGCGAATTATTTATTAGCAGTTATACATTTTTTGCGTAGTTGTACAAAAATGTTCTATGGGCAAGATGAAAAACCTAAGTTAGGCACACCTCCACCCATGTTATTTTTAAAAGGATTTGGTGCATTCCAATTTGATCAACATCCATTAGTAGTTACAACTTTTACATATACATTACCAAGTGATGTTGATTACATTCGTGCTAGCAGTACAACAACTTTATCAGGTGTTAATAAAGATACAAACAACCAATCAAATCCCAACAGTAGATTACCTCCTAATGTAACAGCAGGAGGAAATCCAACTCCTACAGTGTTTAGTAATCCACAATCGGGCACAACAGAACCTACTTATGTACCAACAAAACTACAAATTCAAATATCATGTATGCCTGTAGTAAGTAGAAAAGACATTAGTGATAGGTTTAGCTTTAGAGATTATGCTAATGGTAGATTACTACGTGGTAGTAAACTTAACAACCCAGGAATTTGGTAATGGCAATTAATTCAATTTATCCACAGACAAGTCCATATTATACTACAGGCGTAGTTGATGGAAAATTTTTAGATGTATTAAATTATAGACCTATTCCAATTATCCCTAGTGATGTATTAATTACATTAACAGAAACTTATCAGTATAGACCTGATTTACTAGCATTTGATTTATATGGCGATCCAAAATTATGGTGGGTATTTGCTGAAAGAAATCCAAATAGGTTGGGATATGACCCTTACTTTGATTTTGTTGCTGGATTACAAATTTATGTACCAAAATTAGAAACACTTAAATCAGTACTAGGAATTTAAATGACAGAATTAGTAGGATCAAGTGACGGTGATTATGGAGCACTAAACACTCAAACTGTAGCAGGTCAAGCACAAACTAATACAGGCACAAGTGCTAATGTAAGTGATACGCAACCAAATCGTAGATTATATAATCCATTAAGTCAATTTGCCAGTTATACCTATAATATAAGTTTGTATATGATTACTCCTGAGGCATATGATGCTTTTATACAAACTGGTAGAAAAAACATTTATGCTTTTCAAAATGCTACAGGTGGTGCTAATGGTAATTTAGCTGCTGGAGTTTATTTGATAGCACAAAGCGGCGGCGTCAATAATTCTACACAACGTCGAGCACCAGGATTTAATTTTGATTATTATATTGATAATTTAAAATTAGAATCAGCAGTACAAGGAGCGAGTACTGGTACAAGTACAAACGTAACAAGTATAAGTTTTAATGTTTATGAACAATATGGTTTTAGTTTTATCAACAATTTAAAAAAAGCACAAGACGCATTACAACAATATGTAGCAGCTACTGGTCGTGCTCAAAAAGGATTACAAAATCCAACTAGACAATTTTTTATTTTAGGGTTGCGTTTTATTGGTTATGATAAGTTTGGTAATATTGTTGATAGCGTACAAGATGTTTTAAACACAAACCCAGCAAATAATAATGGATTATTTGAAACGTTTTATGATATAGTACTGACTGATATAAAGTTTCAATTGACTGGTAAAGTTGTTACTTATAGCATAAAGGCAGCAAGCGTACCAAGCAAAGAAGCTTTTGGAATCAAACGCGGATTAATAGATTTAGGGGCGAATTTTGAAGCAAGTACTGCTTATGAAGCTATACAAAAAATTATTGATAAATTAAACCAAGATCAGCAAAATTTAGTTAATCAAAGCCCACAAGCAATTAAAATTGCTGATAGGTATGAAGTTGAATACTTAGGGGGTATGGATGTGTTATTACAAACTGCCACTGTTGCTAGTAAAGCAGATTTACAAAAATATACTTGGGCTGGATCAGGCGCAACTAATGTTAGTCAAAGCAATGATGCAGCAGCAATTAAAGCTATACCAAATAGCCAAACTAGAACCTTTAGTATACAGGGTACTACTCCAATTGTTCAAGCCATCAATCAAATTATCAGTCAAAGCACGTATTTGTTAGATGCTTTAAAAGTTGTATACACAACCAATATTGAGCCTAATCTACAAAAGAAAACAGAAAATGAACAACAAAATAATAAACCTTCCACTGTAAGTTGGTATAATATTAGCGCAGTTATTAGTAACATGGAATGGGATGAAAGTCGTGCTGACTTTGCTATGAAAATAAAGTACATTATTACTCCATACGAAACTCCAGTAATACAAAATAGTTATACAGCACCAGGTAGTAGATATTATGGGCCACATAAACGTTACAAATATTGGTATACAGGTGAAAATCAAGAAATTGTAACTTATGTACAGCAATTAAACACAGCATATTTTAATGTAGCATTGAAACCTGAGGTAAGCGATAGTCAAGGCAAAGGTGGAGCTGTAGATGTTCCTATTAAGGCAAATCAACGTCAAAACCAACCACATATTGGAAAGTTAGATGTTGGTGCTGAAGCACAGAATGCTTACTTAACAAATCTGTTTGATCCAAAAGGTTTTGCTGAAGCCAAAATTACTATATTGGGTGATCCTGATTTCTTAATGCCAGACGGTGAATTACCACAAAGTGTACAACAAGTTTATAGTAAATTTTATGGACCTAATGGATTCACAATTAAAGCAAACGGTGGTCAAGTTTTTATTGAAATAGATTTTAAAGAAGGTGTAGACTATAATACAAAAACTGGGCTTTATGATATAAACAGTAGTGTGTTATTTTGGAGATATCCTGAAAGCGTAAGCAAAGTAATACAAGGAGTAAGTTATCACGTTATTAAAGTAACCAGTAATTTTAGTAATGGTAAGTTTACACAAGTATTAGATTGTAGAATTAACACATTTAGTGACCCTGAAGAAGACAATAAAAATCAACGTGAAACTGTTACACAGCAAACACCCAATGCTCCAGGTACTAATAGTACTGGAAGCAGTACAACAGGTAGTACTGGATTGAAAAATGATCCTACTTTTGTACAAAATCTTGCTATTGAAACTGATTTAAAAACTAGATCAACTGGGTCAAATACTACAGCAAATGATGATAATAACCCTAATTTAAGTTCAACATTACCTGGAGCATAATGTGGAAGATATTTTTAAGCCAAGTGGAACTTTAAAAGCAGCCAATCCAGATAGCGGTGGCAAAGCTCCAATTCGCACAGTGCCCACACTTGGTGTTGTAAAAGATAATATTGATCCTAATCGTAGTGGAAGAATATTTGTTTATCTTAGTGATAACAGTGGTAAAGACCCAAACGATAGAAATAACTGGGTATCAGTTAGTTACTTAAGTCCATTTTTTGGTCAAACAATTCCAGACGCCAATGATACAGGATTCGGTACTTATAAAGCTAATCCTAGCAGTTATGGATTTTGGAATAGCCCACCTGACATAGGAACTATAGTTGTTTGTTTGTTTATCAATGGTGATCAAAATTATGGATTTTATTTAGGAGCTATTCCTAATCCTGAAACATTACAAATGGTACCTGCTATTGGAGCAACTGATAATATTATTGCCAACAGCGGCGAAGCTGAAAGCTATGGCGGAGCAGTAAGATTACCTGTAACAAATATTAACACAAATAATTCGGGTGTAGCTGACAGTATTGATTTTATCACAGCACCTAAACCTATTCACAGTTATGTTGCTGCCATATTAACTCAACAGGGATTGATACGTGATCCAGTACGTGGTCCAATTAGTACTAGCGCCCAACGTGAAAGCCCTAGTCGTGTTGGTTGGGGAGTTAGTACACCAGGCAGACCTATTTATGAAGGTGGATATACTGACGAAAGTATACTAGGAGCAGCACAAGATAGTGGAAATCGTAGTTCATTAAGAGTTGTAGCACGCAGAGGTGGACATACTATTGTAATGGATGATGGCGACTTAGTTGGTCGTGATCAATTAGTAAGAATTCGTAGTGCCTTAGGTCATCAAATATTGATGAGTGATGACGCACAGACATTATTCATTATTCATAGTAATGGACAAAGTTATATTGAACTTGGTAAAGAAGGAACTGTTGACATATATTCAACAAATAGTTTTAATGTTAGAACACAAGGTGATTTAAATTTACATGCAGACAATAACATAAACATACATGCTGGTAAAAAACTAAACATACAAAGTGAAAACTTTCACATGAACACTGACCAACAATTTTTACAAAGAGTCGGTACAAATTATAATATGCATGTTTTGGGTAAGGTACTTACAAAAGTTGATGGAACTATGAGTTTTGAAAGTGCAGGTGACAGTAGTTTTTTAAGTAAATCAAATACTTTTATCAATGGCGCAAACGTTTATCTTAATACAGGTAAAGCTAGTAGTGTGCCTACCGAAGTAAAACCAGTTCCTATCATAGCACAAACTGATACATTGGGTGATGCTACCAAAGGATTTGCTGCTGCTCCAGGTTCTTTATTTACGATTGTTACTAGAGCACCTGCTCACGCTCCATGGGCAAACGCTAATCAAGGGGTTGATGTTAAAGTTAGCACAGCCGCTGCTGATAATTTACCCGAACCAGCAAGTGCTCCTGTTGAACAGGCAAATCAGGCTGCTCAAAGTAGTCAAGTAAATCCAACTACAGTAACAACAAGTAGTACAGTACCTAGTGTACCGGCAGTCAGTCAAGCAATTGATAAAGCTACAACAAGTGTAGCAGTTAGTCAAATGGCAGTTGATGCAGCAACAGGTCCAGCCAAGGATGTAATTAAACAAGGTGTTGGGGTTGTAACAGAAGGAACTACGAAAACTTTAGCAGTTGGTGCTTTTGCTATGAATCCACAACAAATGGAAGCAAGTGGTATGATTAAACCAGGTAGTGCCACGCTTGTACAATCTCTTATATCAGCAGGAAAAACTCCACAACAGGCATTACCAAGCTCATTATTTACTGGAATAGGAGGTGTTCAAAATCTTACACAAATGGCTACTAATGTTACTGGACAGGCATTTGGTGTGGTACGTAATCTACAGCAATCACAACGAGCATTACAACAGATCGGTGTATTATCAGGTAAAGAAAGCAGTGTTCAATCATTAGGCAGTGTTATGGCGACTGCTACACAAGGTATAGCAAAGGTAACATCTACATTACGCACAGTACAAGGTGTTACAAATATAGCAAATCTCGCTGTAGCAGGAGCTAGTGGTAACGTATTGGGTGCTATCGCAGCAGGTACTTTTGCCGCTAGTCTAGCACAAAGTAAAGTAAAAGGTTTGGCAGGTATTAATCAAGCACTTAACGCAGCTAACCGTATTCAGTCATTAAGTGGACTTAATATGGCAGCACGTGGAATCGCTGCGGCTGCGTTTGATAAGATATTGGGAGGATTTAAGCCACTAAAACCTGGACTACCACAAAACTTGTTTGCTATTGCTAGACAAAATGTTGTAGCAGCAGCTGGTCAAGCAGGGGCCAACGCAGTATTGGGTAATACATTAACACCAGGCAATCTTGGTAGTTTGGCTAATGATGTATTAACAAACACATTACGTGGGGCTACACAAAGTATAGCAAGTGGAATGAGTAACTTGCCTGGAGGAGTTAAAGTTGCTGCTGCGATAGTTAATAATTCTATAAGATTTAACACAGCACCTGGAGTAAGTAATATTGCTGGATCAGCATTAAACACGGGAACAAGTGTGTTGAACGCATTAAGCCCAAGTAATTTATTAAGTGCTACGGCTAGAACATTTGCTCCTAGTATTGCTCCAATATTGGGTGCTGCTACTAATTTAACAAATATAGCAAATAGTTTCTTACCTAGTAACGCACAATTAAAAGCACCAGGAGCATTGTTGGGTTTAGCAAATACCGGGTTACCGCAAAGTGCTATAGCCCAATTAACTGGATCATTAAGTGCGTTAAACTTTGGTGGAGGAAATCCTGTTCGTATGCCAATCGTCGCAACAGGAACATTTAATAGAGGAGGCATTGATACACAAATTATAAATGTGTTAGGTGATCCAAAGATACCTCCTCCAAGATTTGGTGGTGCTACTCCCGAAAATGATGTAGTGATACAAGCATTAGAAAAACAAACTCAAAAACTCAATGATGAGAATGCTAAGAGAAAAATTATATCAGATAGATTTGACAAACAATTTGAAGTGACTAAAACAGCAAAAGCAGCATGGCTTGAAGCTAAAAATTCATTACCAGAAGGCGATCCTGCTGTAGAAGAATTAAAACAAAAGTTTGATGATGAAGTAGCAAAGCTTAAAGCAATACAACAAGAATTTAGAGATGCGATTAATAAATAATTATACTAGGATATAAAATGCCATACTATATTGGGTTCAGCACAATCAACGCAAACAAACCAAAAACTACTAATGTTAGCGCAGGTAACGCTGGTGGATTTGGTAGTATTACTAATCCTGTTGTGTTTGGCAAAAAATATCGTATGTTGGATACTCAACTTGTCATTCAGGATTTTGTAAACGCTTTTAATATTCGTCAAGGACAAAAAGTCGGACAACCTGAATACGGAACAACACTGTGGGATTATGTTTTTGAACCAAATAGTGCTGATGTGCAATTTAGTATAGAAAATGAAGTAAGACGAGTTGCTAGCTTGGATCCAAGATTACAACTTAATTATGTAAAGTCATATCCAAAAGAAAATGGTATTTTAATTGAGGTTGAATGTGCTGTAACACCGTTTAATGAAGCATCATTACTAAGTGTATTTTTTAACACAGAAACAGCAAGAGCAACTATAACGCCATAAAAACACTACTATTTTGGTATGATAAATACTAAAAAGAGAAAGATATGGCTATAAGTTCACGACAATCAGCACTTTTTGGGGTACAAGACTGGAAAGCTATTTATCAAACTTTCCGTGAAGCAGACTTTCGTAGTTACGATTATGAAACACTGCGTAAAAGTTTTATTGATTACTTAAGAGTTTATTACCCTGAAACTTTTAATGATTACATTGAAAGTAGTGAATTCATCGCACTACTTGATGTTATGGCCTTTATGGGTCAAGGTTTAGCATTTCGTAATGATTTAAACGCACGTGAAAATTTTATTGATACTGCTGAACGCCGTGACAGCGTAGTTAAATTAGCAAACTTAGTAAGCTATACTCCTAAAAGAAATATTGCTGGGCAGGGTTATTTAAAAGTAACAAGTGTAAGAACAACAGAAAATGTTATTGACTTAAATGGATTGAATTTATCCAATACTCCAATATTATGGAACGATAGTGCTAACCCAAATTGGCAAGAACAATTTAATGCGATTATTAATGCTACATTAATTAATCCACAACGTGTTGGTAGACCTGGTAATGTTGCTGATATATTAGGTGTTAATACACAAGAATATGCTATTAGTATACCACAAGGCAATTTACCAATTGTACCATTTCAATCTACAGTGGATGGATTGGCAATGAATTTTGAACTTGTAAGTGTAACAAGTTTGAACGAAGATTATATCTATGAAATACCACCTGCTCCAATTGGTAGATTTAATATATTATATCGTAATGACCAATTAGGATTTGGCAGCCCTGAAACTGGTTTCTTCTTTTATTTTAAACAGGGTAACTTAGAATCTGTGGATTTTACCTATCAACAACAAATTGCTAATCAAGTTCTTAACATTGATATTCAAGGCATTAATAACACAGATACATGGCTGTATCAACTAAACTTAAACAATAATACTAGATTGCTTTGGAAACAGGTTGAAAACGTTTATGCTAATGCCTATCTACAAACAGAAAATAGTTTAAGAAATATTTTCAGTGTAGACAGTAGATTTAATGACCAAGTTAGTTATATATTTGGTGATGGTGTTTTTAGTGAAATTCCAGTTGGCAATTTTAGAGCATATGTTCGTGCTGGAAACGCATTAACATATACCATTGATCCAAATGAAATGCAAGGGATCAGTGTAACATTTACATATGTTAGTAGATCAGGTCGCAATGAAAATATTACTTTTGTTTTAGAATTGCCATTAGCAGTAAGCACAGCACAGGCACGTGAAACATTAGCTGAAATTAAACTACGTGCTCCAACAAGATACTACACACAAAATCGTATGGTTAATGGAGAAGATTATAATAACTTTCCATATACATTATACAATAGCATAATTAAAAGCAAGGCAATTAATCGTAGCAGTATAGGAGTAAGCAAGAATTTAGATTTATTAGATCCAACTGGTAAGTATAGTAGTATTAATACATTTGGAACAGATGGGGCATTATATCAAAATACCACACCAGCAACTGTTGTAAGAAGATTTAATGATACCAGTGGTATACGTGCTTTTGTTGTAGAGTTAGCTTCTTTATTGGGAGGAAATAATCCTATACAATACTATATTCAGTATTATCCAAGATATAGTATAAGTTCTACTGTATATTGGCAAACTAGCACCGTTGATGCTAATAGTAATAGTGGGTATTTTTACACACTAAGTGGTAGTACAAAAGTCCCTGCTACAATTAACACATTAGCTACTAATAACTTAAAGTATGTAACAACTGGGGCATTAGTTAAGTTTGTTGCTCCAACTGGATATTACTTTAATAATGAATATAGATTAATAAGTGGTATTCCACCAAGTAATGCTATTACTCATGTATGGACTACAATATTGAATGTTATCGGTGATGGCACAAATAATGGACAAGGTAATTTCAGCAACGGTACAGGCCCTGTTGTTGTAAATGGATTTATCCCAACTGGTGCTATTATTACTACTGTAATTCCTGTTTTTGATAATACGTTTAGCAATACATTAATTGATGAAATTGTATTAAAAATGGAACTACTACAAGATTTTACACTTGTTTTTGATAATTCACTACTAGTAAATCAAGAACGTTGGACTGTTGATGATACAGATAATCTAGATTGGTTTGTAAAAATCATATCAAATGGTAGTAACATTTATACTACGCAATATAGATCATTAGAATATTTGTTTGGAAGTGTTAGTCAAACAAGATTTGTTTATAGCGAAAATGAATTAGTTTATGATCCATTCAGTGGAAAGGTGTTGCAGGATTTTGTTAATATTTTAAATATTAACACACAACCAAATTCAACAACAAGCTTGGGTGTTGATTATAGAGTTAATGTTGTTGGACAAAAAGTTGAAAGTGATGGTTATGTAAATAACTTTGAAGTTGAAGTAGCTAGCACAGATACTAATAATACACAGATTATTGTAGATCCTGACTTTTTTACTGAAATCACAGGATATGTAACTGGCGCTAGTAATATAGGAATTTATGCTTTTTTTGAAACTGTTCAAGATCCATTAAATCTTACTAAATTACAGCTTATTCCAAGTTCATCAGTAGCTTATCAATATCCAACTAAAGCACAAGTTGAAACAGTAAAGTATGAATATGTTCTTGGACAACTATTTTATGCTTTTAGCGACAATAAATTTTATAAGTCAGTACAGGATACAACTGTATTGACTCCTAGTTATATTTTAGTTGAACAAACAAATTATAGTGTTCAACCAGGTCGTCAAGGTTTAAGTTATCAATATAGACATAATAGTAACAATACCACAAGAATCGATCCAGCAACAACAAATATTATTGACATTTATGTTGTTACAAATGCTTACTATATTGCTTATCAAAATTATATACAGGATAGCACAAATACTATTCCCGAACCCGATATGCCAACAATAAATGATTTACAAACAGCATATGGTCAGCTTAATGATTATAAGATGTTAAGTGATAGTATCGTTTTAAATAGTGTTGTTTTTAAACCGTTATTTGGAGCTAAAGCACAACCAGCATTGCGTGCTACTATTAAGGTTATTAAAGATAGCACAACAAATGCTAGTGATAGTGAAATTCGTAGTGCTGTATTAACAGCAATGAATAATTATTTTAATATTAACAATTGGAATTTCGGTGACACGTTTTACTTTAGTGAATTAAGTGCTTACCTACACAATGAATGCGGGGAATTAATTAGTAGTGCTGTATTAGTACCAAATGACCCAACAATGAGTTTTGGAGATTTGTATGAAATAAAATGTCAACCATATGAAATTTTTGTAAATGCTGCCACAGCAAACGATGTACAAGTAATACCAGCATTAACTCCTAACCAACTTCAGATAAGATAATATGAAAATAAGAACATTAAATTTTTTACCTGAGATTTTTCAGACACCAACAAACAAACAATTTTTAAATGCTACGCTTGACCAATTAGTAAATGGTCCTGAACTACATAAAATTGAAGGCTATATAGGAAGTAAATTAGGTTATGGTATTAATGCCAATGATTATTATGTAACTGAACCGAATAAAACTAGAACTGATTATCAGTTAGATCCTGGTATCGTTTTTACCAAACAAAATGAAACTGTTGCTAAAGATTTCCTAAGTTATCCAGGTCTGCTTGACGCACTTAAATTACAAGGTTCAGTAGTTGATAATAATAGCAGTTTGTTTGGTGCCCCATTTTATAGTTGGGACAGTTTTTGTGGACTTGATACATTAATTAATTATAATGAATATTATTGGTTAGCTGAGGGACCGCCTGCTGTAATTGTAAAAAGTGGTATCGTATATACTGAAGGCAACTACATTGTTACAAACACAAATGCCACATATAACTTTCAAGTTGAAGGTGATAACAACGTAGAAACTAATAATCCAACTATTACATTATTACGCGGTGGTAGTTATACATTTGAAGTTAGTCAAAATACAAATTTTTGGATACAAGGTGAGCCTGGTGTAACAGGTACAAGTTTAACACAACCTAACTTAAATGTACGTGATGTTTTAGGTGTTACAAATAACGGCACACAATCTGGTACGATTACATTTATTGTACCACAAAAAACAGCACAAGATGAATATAATTTTCCAACAACATTAAATGTTGATGTAGTTTGTACGCTGCCTTTTACCAGTGTTAATGGACAAACATTAAGTAGTATAGGTGGCAGTATAGATGGTGTAACATCATTGAATGGATTACAACTACTTTTTTACGATACAGGTTCAGGAAGTTTTGCCGAAACAACTAACCTATATACAATCACAACAAGTGGATCTGTTAGCAATCCTACAATAACATTAACGTCAAGTACATCAATTCCAACTAATGTTAAATTAAATGTACAATATGGTACAACATATTTAGGCAGAACTTTTTATAGAAGTGTTGATGGTGTCATTACACTTATTCCATATCTTAGTGCTGAACTAGATACATTGTATTATCAAGATGGAACAGAACCAAGTAAAGTCGGTATCATCAAACTTGTAGAAAGTAATTTATTAAGTAGAATAAATGTTGATACAGAAATTTTAGGTAGACAAAATTATACTAGTCCAAACGGAGTGATATTTACTAATGGATTAAAAGTAATTTTTGATGGTGATATTTTCCCAAATAGTTATAGTGTTGGAGAATATTATGTTCAAGGTGTTGGTACTAGTATTGAACTCGTAAGAACAAGCAATCTTGTTAATTTTGAAGCATATACAAGTAATATACCTTCATTGTATGACCAATTACCATTTGATATTGGTAATTTTGATTTTAATCTTAATGTCCCAACACAACCTGATTATATAACAATAGCACGTAATGCTTTAAACAATAATCCATGGAGTCGTAGTAATCGTTGGTTTCATATTGATGTAATTAAAGCTTCTTCGGAATATAATAATGATCCAACCATTGTTACAACATATGGTAGTTATGAAAACAAAGCTAAACGTCCTATCATTGAATTTTATCCTAACTTAAGATTATTTGATACTGGTATTGCTAGTAAAGGATTGGTTGATTTTGTAGACGCAAGAACAGGTGACGCATTAAGTTATGTTGCTGGACAGTATAATTATTATCCTGATACAAACGTATACACAACGTATAATGGAACAATAAACGGTGTGGTAGCAGGAACATCAACAACTATAACAATAGATAAAAACAATGTAACAGGTACGTTTGCTGTTGGACAATATATTAGTGATTTGTATGAAACACCTACTCTTGCTGTTATTCCAAACAATTCAACTATCACTAGTATTACCGGTACAACTACATTAACAATTACTATTAGTTGGACTGGCAATAAAACATTTGCAACAACTACTAACGCACAGTTTGTAGCTACAAATGATCCTTTAAGTTCCTATCAATTGTTTGATGGTGCTAAGATTGTTTTTCTAAATGACAATAATTTAGAAACTAAAACTAAAATTTATGTTGTTAATTTTGAAACAGTTGATACTAGTTTACCACAAGTAATCACACTTACTGAGATTCCTGATGGACAAATTTTAGAATATAATCAGTTTACAACAACACGCGGAGCACTATATACAGGCAGAACTTTTTACTTTGATGGATTAGAATATCAAGTAGCACAAGAAAAATCAAGTATCAATCAAGCACCTTTGTTTGATGTTTTTGATAATGTTGGAATAAGTTTTAGTAATACAGAATTTTATCCAGGCAGTAGTTTTGTAGGGTGTAAGTTATTCAATTATGGAGTAGATGTTGGTGTTGATGATCCAATATTAGGTTTTCCTATTCGCTATAGCAGTATTGATAATGTAGGTGATATAAGTTTTGATGTTAGTTTAAACAGTGATACATTTAACTATGTTATTAATACTGATCCAAAAACTAAAAATGTTAATACTGGATATGTATATAATTACACCTCACTAACAAGTTATACAAGACAATTGGGTTGGCAAACAGCAGTAGGTGATAGCGTACAATATCAAGTTTTTGAGTTCGATTTTGATGTAACCAAACCTACTACTACGTTTATATGTGATGTACCACTCAATGCTTACAGTGGGATAGAATTAAAAACAAAAGTAATCGGCGACGATGCTGCCAGTTACGCAATACAAGTAAATGACATTTATTTAAATTGTTTGGGTCGTTATCCTGACCAAGAAGGATTAGATTATTGGGTTGATATTTTAGTTGATAATACATTAACTATCACTGAAGTTGAAACACTTATTTGTAGCAGTCCTGAAGCATTAAATCCAGCTTGGAAAAACACGCCTTTCCCAAGTGTTAAAGTTTTTATTAATAATGATTTTCAATTACCAAGCACATACAATGTTTCTACAAATACTAGCTCAACCACTATTGAATTAATTGTTAATAGTGCTATCAATACCAAAGTTCAAATATTATTATTAAGTAATACAGTAAGTAAGAATGCTTACTATACCATACCTATTAACTTAAGTAATAATCCATTTAACACAGATATTACTACAGTTAATATCGGTGATATACGTTCACAATATCAAAGTATTTTTTATAATGTTCCTAATATTACAGGTAAATTATATGGTGCTAATAACTTCCGTGATTTGGGTAATTTAGTTCCATATGGCACAAGTATTATACAAAATAGTAGTTCATTGGTAGCATCTGGCAGCTTTTTAAGATTACAAATTCATAATTTATTCGACGCATTATTATATAATAGCAGACAATATATTACATTCAAAACACTTTTAGTTGATACAGTAGCTCAGATTACTGATAATCAAACATACACCCCAAGCAGTGTTTTAGATAACGCATTGGATGTAATGAATGGTAATAAAACAAATACACAGTCATTCTTTTGGAGTGACATGATTCCTAGCAAAAATGCTTATATTACTAATTCTTATACCTTTAATAATGATTTTGATACAAGTATATTTCCACTTTCAAAAGTCTATAATTTTTCCACAGCAAATTATTATGGTGTATTAGTTTATGTATTCCGTATTAGTTCAGGGGTAACAGTAGAAAAGCAATTAGTAAAAGGTGTGGATTATATAATAAGCACTGATAGCTCAAGTGTAACAGTCACATATGATTTGTTACAAGGTGATATTGTTACCATTAAAGAATATAATCAAACATATGGTAGTTTTGTTCCAAACACGCCAACTAAACTAGGACTTTATCCAAGTTACGAACCAAAAGTTATTTTAGATAGTAGTTATCAAACTCCAACATATTTTATTTTAGGTCATGATGGGTCATACAACAAGTTATATGGCACATATAATACTGTCATCGATTCATTAGTTGATTTTCGTGACCAAGCATTGTTAGAATTTGAAAAACGTGTATACAATAATCTAAAATTAAGTACACAAGTATTATTACGTGACTATGAAATATTACCTGGGTTCTTTAGAGATACTACTTTAAGTGTTAATGACTTTTTAGAAATATACACAGAGGGATTTCTAAATTGGGTAGGCAGCAATAGATTAGATTACAAAACACAATTATATAATGCCAATAATGAGTTTAGTTACAACTATTGGCAAAGTGGTAATAAAATAAACGATGATGTTATTTACCAAGGCTATTGGAGAGGCATTAATTTATATTTTTATGACACAAGTACCCCAAACACAACTCCTTGGGAAATGTTAGGTTTAGTAAGTGAACCAAGTTGGTGGGAAACACGTTATGGTCCTGCTCCATATACTAGTGATAATTATATACTTTGGAATGATTTGTCACAAGGTATTGTATGGAATAATAATGACCCATATGTTGTTCAACAAGCCATTAGACCAAATTTATTGGATGTATTACCAGTTGATAGTAATGGTAATTTGTTACCACCATTAATCAGTGTGGTAGGAAATTTTACAGATAGTTTATTCAAGCGTGAATGGAAAGTTGGGGATGTTGCTCCAGTTGAATATAGTTATAGAAAGAGTTCAACATATCCATTTGATTTAATGCGTATATTTGCACTAACAAAACCAGCGGAATTTTTTAATCTTGGTATTGATTTAGACAATTACAAGTATAGTTCAGAATTTAATCAATATTTGGTTAATGAACGTAGCCATTTAGTATTAGCAAATGTAGAAATCTATGGTGATGGCACACCCAAAACAAGTTATATAAACTGGATTGTAGACTATGAAAAACAAGTTGGTATAAATGCTACAACAAATATTACTAACCTATTAGATAATCTTGATGTTAGATTGGTTTATAGATTAGCAGGATATAGTGATAAAACTTTCTTAAAGTTTTTTGTAGAAAAAGGAACTCCAAATAGTGTTAATGCTTCATTATTAATTCCTGACGAGAGTTATGCGTTACTTCTTTATGAAAATCAACCATTTAATAGAATTGTTTATAGTTCTGTAGTGGTACAGATTGTTAATAATGGATACGCAGTATATGGAAATTCACAAAATATTGCGTATTTTACTATATTAAATCCTGTTAATAATGGTAATGTTGATAATGTTACTATAGATAATGTTACTGTTAAAATAGCAAATGATTATACAACAAACGAAGTTATTGTACCATATGGTACAATATTCAATACTGCCCAAGAACTATCACAATTTTTAGCCAGTTATGGTGCTTATTTACAGTATCAAGGATTATTGTTTGATGAAATAGAAAATGGTTTAGAAATTAATTTCAGACAATTAATTGGTGAGTTTTTATATTGGTCTCAAACAGGTTGGGAAATAGGCAATATTATCACAATTAATGGTGCTGCTAATAAGTTGTATTTTAATAAAGATAGTAACATTGTACAACCACTTACTATACAACGTAGTAATTTTGTACTAAATCAAAATCTTTATCCAATACAACTTAATGATTTGAGCATTGAGCGTGACCAAACAGAATTTATTGTAAAGCCATTAAATCGTGGCGATGCTATTAGCTACAGTCAGTTTAATGTAAGTAATTTTGAACATGGTATTGTATTTGACAATATCACATTGTTTGACGATGTTATCTATAACTTAGTTACAGGATTACGTCAGGATAGAATTTTACTAAAAGGTGTTAAGACCGCAGAATGGAATGGTACTGTTACTGCTAGTGGGTTTATTCTTAACCAAGATAATATATTAGAGTGGGATAAAAACAAAGCATATACTAAAGGTGAGATAGTTAAGTATAAGAACAAATACTGGACAGCACTTAAAAAGTTACAACCAAGTGGTATTTTTGATGAACTGGGTTGGAAAGAAACTGATTATAATGAAATACAAAAAGGATTACTACCGAATAGTAGTACACGTAGTTATGAATCAGCACTATATTATAATGTTAATCAAGCCAACTTAGAACAAGATAGTAACTTATTAGCGTATAGTTTGATTGGCTACAGACCACGTGATTATTTAGCAACTGTTGATTTAACAGATACCGCACAAGTACAAGTATATAAAAACTTTATACGTAATAAAGGAAGCAGATTAAGTGTTGACACATTTAGAGGAGCGCAATTACCTCAAGGTGGTATCAATTATGATGTTTATGAAAATTGGGCAGTAAAAACAGCAGACTTTGGTGGCACATTAAACGATAACTTTTTTGAAGTAAGATTAAATGAAAGTTTATTAACAGGCAATCCTAGCATATTAAGCTTATCGAATGGTATCCCAACTGTTGGAGCACAACAGTTAGTACAATTATATCAAATTTATAATTACATAACTCCAATCAGTACTATAGATGTTTTACCTACTTTACCTTATTTTACTCCTAGTGAAGTATATCCTACAGCTGGATTTGTTAATTTCAATGATGTAAAAATGTCAAGTTATTTTTACGGGGACTTAGCAAATGCTGTAAACACTGAAAACGTAGTAGTACCGATCACAGATTTTTATGTAGGTAATTATGTTTGGTTAGCAAACTTTTTAAGTGATTGGCAAGTTTATGGCTGGCAACCAGTTGGTCGTGTTATCTCAATGCGTGGAAATTTAAATGGAAGCACAACTATACGATTTGCCAATGTACATAATCTATCACGCTTGAGCCCAATCAGTATACTTAATTTTGATGGGGCAGCTAATGGATACTATTTTGTTACTACAGTTATAAATCCATATGAAGTAATTATTAATTTGTCACTTGATGTTAACAATAATGTATTAACTGGCCAAGGTATTGTATTAAAGTTTGCCTCACATAAAGTACAGAATCCTAGTGATATTATAAACTTAGATTTATTAACAAGTGAGTTTGTAAAAAATAAAGCTTGGGTAGAAACTGACACAAACGGTAGTTGGGCTGTATATCGTAAGTCAATTAATTATTTAGGTACAGATTCATTTAATCAATCTAACACTACTAATTACGGAGCTAGTGTAGCATATGATAATAGTTTTGGATATTTAGTTGCTGATAGTGTAGCAGGTGTGGTATATCGTTATGTTAATAACCCAAATACCAACACACTAGAGTTATATGAAACTATTACTAATAACACAAGTTTTGGGACAAGTATAAGTTATCATAATAATTTTGTTGCTATTAGTGAACCAACTAGTGTTTCACCAAAAGTTTATATCTATGTTACTAACCCATTAAGCGAAATAACATATGATTTAATACAAGTTCAAACATTATCTAATCCAAGCGCATTAAGTAATTTTGGAGTTAGTGTAGATTTTAGCCGTGATGGAAATTATCTGTATGTAAGTAAAATATATAACAGTGCTACACTTGATAGAGTATATGTTTATGTAAAAGAAAACATTCCGTTACAAGCAGGTTATTTTGTACCAGGACAAGTTTATACAATTACAAGTGTGGGTACTACAGATTTTACTAGTATAGGAAGTACTGACAATTTAGTTGGTATAACATTTGTTGCTACAGGTGTTGGTACTGGAACAGGAACAGCAAACCAAGTTACTTATAGATTAAGTCCATATAACAATGGGTATGTAGTAGCGCCAACCGATCAAATCGACTTTGGTTATAGTGTTAGTACAGATTATAATGGCGATACATTAATTGTTGGCGCTCCTAGCTATGATTATAGTGCCACATTAAGCAATACTGGTAGAAGTTATATCTATAACAGAACAACACAACAATTTGAAGTACAATATAATTCAATATTGTTTGGGTATCAGTTGTTTAGTTTAGGTTGGACACCAAATCAGGCTAGTACAACAGTAATAATGACTACGGGCATTAATGATAAGATATTATGTAACTATGTATCAGGGATCATTATAGATAGTACCGATATTGTTCCTGGTGTTGATTATAAGATATTAAGTGTTGGAACTACGGATTTCACAACAATTGGAGCAAGTTCAAATACTATTGGAGTAACTTTTACAGCTACAACTGTAGGCACAGGTACAGGTAAAGTATACAGACCACTTATGCCTGTTATGTTCAGGGGCAATTTATTAGATAGTTTAGTTCAGCAGTATAAAGTTTATTTTATAGATACAATTGAAGAAGTAACACCTAGTATTACGTTCACAATAACAATTAAAGATGATAGAAATAGTATTAGTTTATTAAACATAGATAGTGCTATTTTTGCTACACTTCCTTATGTTTATTTTCAAACAAATGATTTACAAGTTATTAAGAATGGTAGCGTCATACAAAACAGTGATTATGGTGTGATTGATGATAAGTTTGTATACACTGCTCCATTATTAGCAGGTGATTTATTAAGTGTAGGTGATAGTAAACTAAACTTAATACAAACATTAGAAGCGTCAGATACACCAACTGTTGGTTCTAGTTATGGATACAGTGTGGATACCACACGTTACGGTACCGAAATATTAGTTGGCGCTCCATATGACTTAAACAATCAAATACAAGAAGGAAGTGTATATCGTTATACAAACGCAGGCGGCAAATATGGTTTAATAACAGGTACTAGTGAAGTAAACATAACTATACAACGTAAAATATACTTAAATGGTTTTGAGGTTATTATACCAGCTGGATCCAATGCTACAGGTGTTGCTAACGCAATTAATATTTTACAATTACCTAATATTCAAGCAGTAGCAAGTAACAATATGCTAATGATTGGTATTATAGATAGCAACTTAGCTGTGCCAAACGAAAAACTATTGTTGACTGTTTATGATAACGCAGTAGCAACATTAAATGAATTAGGTATATCAATATATAATCAAACACAAGTAATATTATGTCCACACACAGTGGGTGCTACACAATTTGGTAGTAGTATTAAATTTAACGATTTTGACAGTGTTGTGATTGGTGCTCCTGTTGGGACACGTTATGTGTTTACATCATTTGATTTTACTGATGATGAAAACTTTGACAATGATACAGTATTTGATAACAACGCAACACAATTTGTTGATGACTATCCTAATGCTGGTGCTGTTTATATGTTTGATTATTTGCCAGCATATAACGAAAGTTTGGGGACACCAGGTAACTTTGTATATGCTCAAAGTATTAATGATACTAGTACTGACTTTGGACCAAGTCCAAGATATGGTAGCAGTGTTGACTTTAATGAATTTTCTGTTATTGTAGGCAGTCCAAATTACAGTTCAGGATCAGTCGATGGTAAAGTTAATATATTCACTAATAGTTTAGGAGTAAAAGATTGGAGTGTTTATCGTTCATCAAGTCAAGTTGTTGACATTGAACGTATACAAAACATTCAAATTTATGACGTAACAACAAACAATACACTTGTAAACATGGATTACATTGATCCATTACAAGGTAAAATATTGGGTGCTGCTAGACAGAATTTAGATTATATCTCTAACATCGACCCAGCAAAATATAACAGCCCAGAAAGTGAAATTAGTGGTATGGTTTGGGGGCCAGAGAATGTTGGTCAATTATGGTTCGATACAAATAATGTAAGATTTGTTAACTATCATCAAAATGATGTGAAGTACAATAGCAAGTATTGGGGAACAACTTTCCCTGGCAGTGATGTAGCAGTTTATAGTTGGATAGCAAGTACTGTTACACCAGCAGAGTATGTTGGACCTGGAACAGTTTATGATGCTACATTATATGTTGAAGAACCTACATTAAATGCTGCCAACCAACTAAGTGCTACGTACTATTTTTGGGTTAGAGATACTAATATTATTTTCACACAAACTAATAAAACACTTGCTGATAGTGTAGTAGCAAGTTATATTAAAAATCCTTTACAATCTGGAATAAGTTATTTTGAACCATTATTGCCTAATACATTTGGGTTATATAATGTTCAACAATACTTAAATGGTGTGAGCAGTATATTACATGTAGGATATACAACAGGGCGTAGCAGTGATACACCACACAGTGAATATACATTAATACGTAGTAACTTTGCTGATGATTTCTTACCTGGTGTCCCTACAAACGTAATTGAATCACAAACTCCAATTTATGACCAAGAACCAACTGGTTTATATAGTAGATTACTAGCAAGTTTAAGTGGTGTTGATGGCGACGATCAAGTTGTTCCTGATTTTTATCTTCCACCTGCTGTACAATCGGGTATAGAAGTAAGACCAAGACAAAGTTTTTTCTATGATAGATTATTAGCATTAAAGAATTATATCCAATATGCCAACACAGTGTTAAAGCAGTTTCCTATAATAGAAATTAAACCTGATTTAAGTTTATTATATCGTTCATTTAGCTTGGGAACTAAATTAACAACTACTGTAAATAATACTCTAGCCAATTTTTACGCTGACCAAGTTAATAACATTTATGTAGAATGTTTAGGTCGTTATGCTGATCAAGGTGGGTTAGACTTTTGGGTAGAAATATTAGTAAGTAACACATTAACTATAGAAGAAGTTCGTGGATTAATTTGTGGTAGCCCAGAAGCATTAATAGAAGGACGCAGAACCCCTTATGATGTAACAAACTATTGGAACACTATTAATTGGTGGGCACCTGGTTATGATGACAATACAAAAGCAGCATATCAAGTTAATAACTATGCTGATCTAGCTACATTAAGTGTTCCACGTGGCACAATTGTATTAGTAGGACAAAACGTAGGTAGTCAAGAATTTTATATTTACGAACCAAATCTTAATGTAGGTACTGAATTAACTACAACTGTGTCAGGCACAAATGCTACCACATACGCAACAATTATTAATGAAGTTTATCTAACATGTTTAGGACGTTATGCTGAACAAGCAGGATTAGATTATTGGGTTGGTATTTTAGTAAATGGATTAGCTACCCTTAACGAAGTAGAATCTTTTATTTGTAGCAGCCCTGAAGCTATTTCAAGAGCAAATAATCCAAATTGGATTCGTATTGGTTTACAAAATGGTACGATTGAGTTTAGTTCATACTTATATGATTATCCACTTGGTAGGATTGGTTTTGGTGATAATTTCTTTGATGTTGATGATTTTGATGAATATCCATCACGTGAAACTTATTTTATTATTAGAGCATTGTGTGAACAAATTTATATTGAAGATTTGTTAATATTTAGAAACAAGTCATTAATATTATTGTTTGACTATATTCAAGCAGAAACAATACAATCACAAAATTATCTACCATGGTTAAACAAAACAAGCTTAGTTGACGTAAGTCATACATTACGTGAACTATTACCATTCGAAAACTATAAGACAGATAATCAAGTATTTTTAGAAAGTTATATTAATGAAGTAAAGCCATATCACGTAGTCATAAAAGACTTTTTATTAAAGTATACTGGTAGTGAATTTTACGAAGGCAATGTTACTGACTTTGATTTACCAAGTCAATATAGTATTGGTGAAAAACAATTCATTACTCCTATGCTTGTGTATAATGATCCTGTTGAAAACAATCAATATTTACCAACAAGTGTAATATGGGATACAGTTCCTTACAAACAATGGTTTCAAAATAAAGGTATTAGTTTGACAACAATTGATAATTATCCTGCTACATTATTGGATAGTTATGTTGATACAAGTAGTTCATTCTTGTATGTTGACAACGCATATGGGTTCCCAACAACAGGTGTTATTCAAATTGACAATGAACAAATCGGATACTATCAAGTTGACACAGCAAGTAACAAAATAAGTCAATTGGTTCGTGGTTTAAATGGAACAGAAATTGCTACACATTTACCAAACACAATGATATATTTACAACTACCTGAAGTTAGTGTTGTTTATGGTGGTCGTGGTTATACTGAACCACCAAGAATTACAGTTGAATATGATACAAGTATATACCCTGCGCCAAGACAATATATACAATTAGCTCCTGTAATGGATAATGATGTTTTACTTTCTGTAACTGTAATAAATCCAGGTCAAGGATATATGACTGCTCCACTTGTTAATGTAGAACCAAGTTTAGTTGTGTCATTCAGTAGCAGTGATGTGAACACTACTTTTAATGTAGTAAGAGTGTTTGCTCCTGAACTACAAACTGGAGATTTAATACAATATAAAAATGTTTCAGGTAATAAAATAAATGGTTTAGTTGATAATCAATGGTATTATATAAATGTTTTAGCAATACAACCAAGTGGTATCATTGCCTTTTACACAACATTAGAAGATGCTACAGTTGATAATCATCGTGTAGTGCTTTACGATAGTGGGTCAGGTACTAATACACTTAACTTGGGTGCTAGAGTTATACCAACTACAACTTCAAGCCCAACACGTGAATTAACCACAGTATTACGATATGACAGAACAAGTTATAGACCACAGGTTACTGATTGGACAGCAGGAGCTTTTTATGCTGGTGAAATAGCTAGTAGTACTGGTTTAGTAACCTATGCTAGTAGCAATGTAAAATTACAAAGTACATTGCCACCAATCAATAATATTTTTAGTAGTGTTAGTGATGTACCATTAATTATTAATAATATCACTAATGATAGAGTTATTACTTTTAGTGAATTCCCAAGACGAGTTGTAGGTACAGTAAGTGGCAGTAATACAGTTGTATTATTACCATATGATGATGGAGCAGGGTTTAGCACAGCTTCAGGATCAACATTTGGCTTTACGATTGGTATGCCAATCATATTTCAAGGACCATTACAAGGTGGCATTATTCCTAATGTAACATATTATGTAGCAAGCATTGTTAGTAATACTACATTTACTATTAGCGAAGAACAGTTTGGTCCAATAGTTACATTAACAACTTCAAGTATTCCAGTTATTCCAGGAGCAAAAGCTTATGCTGGTACGATTACAGACACAAGTGTATTAGATGTATACTATCCAAGAATACAACAAGTTACACAAGTAAATAACAATCGTGTGTACAGCATACCTACGCCAATTGGAACTGGTGGAACAAATTCATTATATTCAGGAGTTTCATTACTATTCACCGGTACACAATTTAGTAATATTATTCCTGATGAAAATTATTTTGTAAGTGCTGTATTTGATGATGAGTCATTTACTATAACTCATCAAAACAATACAGTTCGCACAACTATTTCACAAACTTCAACAGGAACAAATATTGTTACTGTAGCAAGCACTGATGATTTCGACTTTAACGATCCTGTAGTGTTTACTGATTATGTTATTACTTCAGGCAATTTTGTAGTTGGTCAAACATACACAATATTATCATTAGGTAATACTGATTTTACAACTGTTGGTAGTCCATACAATATAGTAGGACAACAATTTGTTGCTACACAAACAGGAACAGTAATAGCAGGTGGCTTTATCCCAGGATTGTTATACACAATTGTATCAATTGGTTCAACTGATTTTACACTTGTTGGGGCTGTAAGTAATACTGTTGGTGTAAAATTTATTGCTACAGGAAATGGTACAGGTTCAGGAACAGCGTCACAGGGTGTTGGTACAGCAAGCACAACAGTATTTGGTGGCATAAGTTCAGGCACATTTTACTATATCAGTGAAATTGTAAGTAGTACGCAGTTAAAAATTAGCACATATCCAGGAGCAGGAAGTTTATCATTAACTAATCAATTAGGTACTGGCTATTTGTACAATCAAAGTTTAATTGATACATTACCAAACGCAACAGGTAATATGACAATGATGGTAGCACTACCAGTTAGCCCAGGTATTGTTAACGGACAAGAATTTACAATTTATGAAACTACAAAACAATATCCTAATTTAACACCTACAAATACAGAACTATGGGGTAGAACAATTAATGCTACAATAGGTTCACCTGACAGCACTGTTAATAAAATAGCACTTGATAAACCAAGTCCTAGTGTAGATGCTACTGATTATATGTATATCAACATGCCATTACGATTAACTGGTTCAGGTATTGGTGGTTTGTCAACTGGAGTTACGTATTATGTTATTGATTATAGTGGATATGTTAATCCACAAACAAATATAGTTACACCAAGCTTGAATGTTGATGTTACACAAACAACAGCTCCAAACACACTATCTTGTATTACTGCTGAAAACTTATATCTAGGTATGCCGATTGTTTTCAGTGAGCAGGGATTAGGAGGTATCAGTGTTGGAATTGAATATTTTGTTAGTTCAATAAGTTATACACCAGGTAATAATAGTTTCACAATCAGTGCTACTGAAGGTGGTTCAAACGTCACTGTAACAAATGACGCAGGCATTATGCGTGGGGTAGGTGATCAATACATTAAAGTATCAACGAGTATTGCAGGAAGTAGTGTATCATTAACTCAATCATTGGGCCCAGAAACTATTGGACAAGTTACTGCTACATTGGGTAGTCCTACATTTAGTTTAAGTTCAATATTAGGTGGATATCGTATTACAATCACAGATCAAGGATATGGTTATACTGAAAGTAATTTATTGACTATTCCAGGCACAGTAATGGGAGGAGTAAGCCCAGATAATGATTGTTCAATTTATGTTTCAAACGTAGATAGTTTTGGTGAAATAACAAACGTCATCGTTTCAGGTGTACCTCCTACATTAAGCAATGATTATTACGTTAAAACAATAGGAGCTAATCAACTAGCATTGTTTAGTGATCCATTATTGACAATACCAGTAGTTGGTCAATCAGTAGAAGTTGCTGGATCATTTACTGTTGGCCAATTATATACAATAGTTTATTTAGGATCAACAAATTGGAACAGTATAGGATATATTGGTGCTGCTGTTGAAGGTGGACAATTTGTAGCTACTGGCATAGGATCAGGTACAGGAACAGCATCAGTAATTAGTATTCCGTATAATGGTTTAACAACTCAAACTGTTGAATTTATAAGTGATACAGGAGAGACAAACAATATACGTTTAGTTGATCCTAATACAAGTTTTTATCAAGTGTATGATCAAATCTTTTTCTCAGGCAATGTGGGTGGTGGTATTATAGAATATGTTCCTTATTATATTCATAGTATTACTTCAGATTATCTAATTAGAATTAGCGATACTCCTGGTGGACCAGTTAAGGCACTTACTAGTTTTGACACCGACAGTGAAATGTACGTTAGCAAATTAGGATCAATAGCCTACAAACAAGCTCCATTATTATACAACCAAAGCTTAGTTCGTTACAATAATAATGTATATGAATGTTTGATTAGCAATAACGATGATAGATTTGTTATTGGCAAATGGGAGGTTGTTGACAGCGACAGCAGAAAACTTAACGCATTAGATAGAGTGGTAGGGTTTTATGACCCAACTATAAACATGCCTGGTTTAAACTTATCGCAATTAATGACGGGGTTAGAATACCCAAATACAACATATTATGGTAATCAATTTAATCCAGCTTATCAGTTCACAGTAGATACGAATTTACAAGGACAAGAGTTCATACCATATGGTTACACAAACACAAGCGTAATAAATGATGGCACTGATGTTATAATTACTACAAACACAGCAAACAATTCAGGGTTATTTACAAGTGCTGATAGTATTGCTTATGCTATAGATAACTTAACTGTTATTAATGTAGGATTTACTGATATTGTCTATTCAGGAACAAAATACATTATTACCACAACAGATAACACTGCGCCTATGCTAGAAAGTGCTGATAAAGTTACATGGACTGTAAACAATAACATTAGTTCATTGACAAATCAACCAATTAACTCAATTATGTACTATAATAATAAGTATGTAGCAGTGGGTAGAGATGTATATACCAGCACAAATGGTACAAGTTATAATTTAACCTATCAATACCCAGGTTCTAGACCAGCGACATTTTATGATACAAAGAAAATTACGTTAGGTGGCATAGATTATTATAGTGCTTGTGGAGAAGCTACGTTTATAAGTGGTTCAAATATTGTTCCGTTTCCGATGTTTGTTTATAGCACTAATGCTACAACTTGGAGTGTTGGACTACCTGACTCACGTTATGATAATTACAGTTTGGCAAGCGACGGAACCAATGTTATTACTGTTGGCGAAAATGGAATAATTTCACGTAGCATAGATTTAATAAACTGGTTTGGAGTTAACGAAACTTATGCTTATAGTATAAACGTTCCTAGTAATTACTTAAACGTAACAAGCACAGCAGGATTCCAAGTAGGTGATGTTGTAAGATTTAGTGTTGCGTTTGATGTAATTGTTACTACAACAAGTTACACAATCAGTAACATACTAAGTTCAACTCAAGTTCAATTGACAGCGGTAACTTTCTTAACTAGTCCAACTGTAGATTCTTACATGTATTTGTACCCACAAACATCCAATCTTAATAGTGTACATTATGCTAATGGCAAGTTTATAGCAGTTGGTGATGTATATTTGGGTGAAGGATTAATTAAGGTAAGCACAAACTCAACAAGTTGGTCAATCGTAAGTAGCAACGTCCCACACAACTTAAATGCTATTACATATGATAGTGTTAATAGTAAATGGATAATAGTTGGAGATGATAATGTAATTATAACTAGTGTTGATAACGGTGTGACTTGGGACAAAGATGCTACGTTTGATGTTCCTGAACCAATCTACACAGTACAAGGTGATACATTCTTAAGTGGATATGGGCCTGAAGAAATGGTACCTGGTATCGTTGAAGATAACTTAACAATACAAGTTAATACACGTCCTGGTACAAATTGGGAAGCTACATTATATCAGCATGTTGGGTATAATGTTGTTAGCACAGTTTACACTCCTAGCCCAAGTAATCAAGTAACTTATAGTTTTGCTGATATTGTGAAAGTACCAGCACAAGTTTCACTATTTGTTATTGATGGCACAACAGGACTTTCAACGTCAATTTATGTAACAAATGATTATACGGTAGATTGGATAGAACAAACTGTAACACTTAACAGTACTCTTACGGTAGGAGATACTTTACGTATAGATATTTACGAAGTTGGTAATGGAGATCAATTAGTTAAGAGTAACACGTTTATTGATCCTATAAGAACGGACGATAATACAGGTTTTGATGAAATTTACTTAGATTGTAACTATAGTAAAACGATTACAAATGGTAGTGGATTAATACAAGATTTACCTTATGTTACTAATGTTAATTGTACCCAAACTGAAAGCACATATAACACAATTACTGTTGATAATGTATCAGCATTTACAGTAAATGCTGCTGTAAGATTCCAAGGTACAGTGTTTGGAAATATAGTCGCTGACACAAATTATTATGTTAAATTTATCAACACAGCAACTAGCTCTATTGTTATAAGTGCTAGTATATCAGGTGGCTTAGCCGGTCCTACTTTTGCGCTAGCAAATGGTACAGGTAACATGACAGCAATATTAAGTTCAGGAGCAGGTGTTCCTTGGACAGATCCATATGTTCAACATAATGGAACTAGATTACTTGTTGGTCGTACCAATGTAGCATTAGCAACACTATCAAGTTCAAACAGTGTGGTAGTTAGCACTACCGGTGGATTAAACGCAGGAGACACAATTATATTTGATGATAATATGTTTGGGGTAATTACTCCACAAACAAGTTATACAATCTTAAATATTGTAGATGGGACTAAGTTTAGATTGGAAGACCCATTAAATCCGGGTAATCCATTAACATTGACTAATGCCACTGGTCGTAGTGTATTTGTCACAAATGATTATGCTATTGGATTACAACCAAATGGTATACAGGCAAAGGTTGTGTTTGCTAATCAATATGACGCAAGTGTTGATTATCTTGCTTACAGTTTCTTTGGCGAAACTGAACCAGAACAATATGGTTATACATTACCCGAAACAGAAGTGTTTACAGCTACGGCTAGTCAAACAGTGTTTATATTGAGTAATTACAGTGCTTATGATAATGAAACAGACGCAGTGGTTGAAGTTAATGGACTACGTGTAAGTTCAGGATATACAATTGATTTCGCTACAACAAGCTTAACATTTAGTAGTCCATTATCATTAAATGATATTGTTGCTGTTACTACATTTAATCAAACGTTTAGACAATATTTAAATACCCAGTTTAATATACAAGGTACAGTTGTAACTATTTCTTCAATTACAGTAGGTCCTAACTTAGGAGCACAAGTAAATTTAAGTGCTACATTGGGACTTAGCAATGGTGATGCTATACGCTTTGGTGGTGTAACTGGAACAATACAAATTAATGATAGAACATTATATGTTGGTATTGTAAGTGCTACTAGTTATGAATTGTTTACTGATCCTGGCTTGGATGCGGCTGACGCTGTAAGTATTTTTGATGCTTATACAGGAACAGGTTTTGCTTGGGCAGACAGAACATTTACATTAACAACTGCTACTACAACTAAAACTTTTGCTACAGTTAATAGAATTGGAGTTTCAAGTATTGATAAATTAATACCAAAAACTCCTGTTTACTTTACAAGCGCATCAACAGTTAATGGTGATAGCCTGGTTGGAGGCATTGTAGATAATGATTTATATTGGATATTAGAAGTTGGACCAAGTATAGCAGCAGGATCATTTATAGTTGGCGAAACTTATATTATTGAAGATTTAGGTGACACTGATTGGAATTTAATAGGTTATGTAGGTAGCCCAGTTACTGGTGGTGTATTTACAGCAACAGGTATTGGTTCAGGAACAGGAACAGCGTTTGCTCAATCAATTACTATAAGTTCTACCCAACTTGGTGATGAATATGTATTGTCTAGCGGTGTAGGGGTTGTTAATATAAGCCAATTTAAACAATATGATGTTGATAGATTATGGGTAACTGTAAATGGTTACCGTGTTCCTAGTGATAAACTACAAGTCTACAATAATAACTTTGTTGGTATTGAATACGCATTAAGCAACGTATCTGATTATGTAACTATATTGAGCATGATGCCAAGTGCCACACCAAACAACGAAATGTATTTTAATAATGTATTTGTTGATAGTATTGCTAGTGTTTATAGAACTAGCACAAATACTACTACTTGGTTAATTGAAGATATTACTGATACTACCGAAACTATTTCTGTTTATGATGTGAGCAGACTATTACAAAATGTATTATCTACCCAAACAGTGCCTAGTTTGGTTGATGGAGTTTATACCTTACAATTAACTGAAAATAGCAATAATATACTTGGTTATACATTATATAATAATACTTTATCTATTGCTATACCTGATAATATCATCACACAGAAGTTTAATGGAAATCAACCAATAGTAGAGATTGAAAACAATCCTACTTATATTAACGCAGGAGATAGTGTTACTATTATTATGATTATTGGGGGATTAGTATATATTAATGGTGAACAAATTAGATTTACTACCTATAGTTTAGTCGATAATGAAATAAGTGGATTAATTAGAGGGGTAAATGTTACACCTACACTGATATTTGTTGAAAAATACACAAATATTTATGGTGTATTCACAAGTAATTTACTAGCTACAGAGTATTATAACCTTGATTGGAACAGCGTAAACACATATAACACTGATCTGTATATGCCATTACAAATAAGTAATACATATCCAGCTGAGTTCTTAAAAAGTGATATGTAGTGGGAGATAAATATAATATGGACAATAAAAATACACCAATAAAATTATCAGAATTAAGAAAACCCGTTGAGCCAAAGAAACCTGACGAGAATGTTGGCTATTATTTTTCTAGTCATATTAAGATACATGATCCAGAGAGTAAGAAAATTTATGTGCAGAAAAGGGCAGATACCTAATGTCAATTATTAATTTATCGTATAAAGTAGAAGGGTTTTTAAAGATTTATGACCCTAATAATAACGAAGTTTTCGTTGATAAAAAGAATGCTATCAACTATGAAAACATGAGTGAAGCCATTGCTGATACATTAAGTAGTCGTGGTTACGGTGAGATTTATCAAATGGCATTTGGTAATGGTGGTGCTAGCGTAAGTGATACAGGTATCATTACTTATTTGCCGCCAAACACCACTGGACAAAATGCTGCGTTATATAATCAAACATATCAAAAAGTAGTAGATGATACTAGTGTTTTTAATCTTGACCCGGCACGTAATAAAATGACAGTATTTCATACTGCTGGCAGAATTTATAGTGATATTTTAGTACAATGTTTGTTAGATTACGGTGAGCCACCAGGACAAGACGCTTTTGACAATAGCACACAGACTGACAGTAGTTTTGTATTTGATGAGTTAGGATTACAAGCATATTATGGAACAGATGAGACAGGAAATGTAATTACACGTCTGTTGACCCACGTGATATTTCATCCAGTTCAAAAGTCATTAAACAGACAAATACAAATAGATTATACAATAAGAATTCAATCACTAACGAATTTGGTAACGATTTAAAATAAATATGTACGGAGCAATAAGAAAATGGCATACACAATAGTTAAAAGCGATGGTGAAATACTAACAACAATCGCTGATGGTACTATAAACACCACAAGTACTAGTTTGGCACTGCCAGGTAGGAACTACGCAGGGTACGGACAATCACAGGATACGAATTTTGTACATATGGTTGAAAACTTTGCTGATAATACCCCACCTTCTAATCCTCTAAGAGGGCAATTATGGTACAACACAAGTACATCTACACTAAATGTATGCCCAACTGATTATGAATCAAACACTGCTAATTGGGTATCATTGGCAACAAGTGCTAGTACAGGTACTACTACGTTTGGAAACATTACTGTATCAGGAAATATCACAACAAGTAATATTTCAGTAGGTAATACTATATCAGCAGCAACAGGAACATTTGTTAATATTACAGTTACGAATACCGCAACAATAGCAACAGGTAATATTGCGACATTAAATAGTGGCACAACAAATACACAAATTATAACAACAGGCGCAAATACAACAGCAGGTACATTAACAGGTACATGGACAGTAAACGGAACAGGTGGTGCTAGTGGTAACGCATTAATACTTAATACTGGTGGTTTACATGTAGGAGCAGCTTTTAGAATTGCTTGTGACAATTTTACATATAGTAATGGCACACCATACACATTTGGTGGAACATATAGCAATGCTAACGTAGCAAGTTATATGCCAGTTTATAACGGAAACATATTAAGTTCTAATGTAAGAACGCCTATAATTACAACAGGAGCAGCAGCCACAGCAGGAACTATAACTGGGAATTGGACATTGACTAGCGGTAGTAGATTACAAGCTACATATGCTGACTTAGCAGAACGATTTTCTGCTGACGATGTTTATGATCCAGGCACAGTTGTAGAATTAGGTGGCGAAAAAGAAATTACAAAAGTAAAGTTTGAGTTAAGTGAAAGCATATTCGGTGTAATTAGTAATACGGCAGCTTATTTAATGAATGCTGGAGCAGGAGATGATGATACTCATCCACCAGTAGCAATGAGCGGGCGTGTACAAGTTAAAGTAACTGGGTATGTTAAAAAAGGAGATAGATTAGTTAGTGCTGGAAATGGTATAGCTAGAGCAGCAAAGCGTGATGAACTTAATCCATTTAACACTTTCGGAAGGGCCTTATCAGATAAAAATACAGAAGATGTAGGGACTATTGAGGCAATCGTAAGTATTAAGGCATAATAATGACCTACGCACAGTATGGCTCAGTAGAAGCTACAGACTATAACAACTTAGTTGGGACAAGTCCCGGAACTACCGCAAATAGATTTAACACGGTTTGGGCAGTAGGCGGTGCTAGTGCTGGTTATGGTCAAACAGCATTAGCAACAGTAAGTGCCGGAGACATAGTAACAGCAACTAGTTGGGCTAATTTAGTTACTAACACCTCCAAATCAGCACTACATCAAGGTTCAACAATTACAAGCGTAAGCGCACCTGTATCAGGTGGTACAATAACATATTTGGCAGCAATACCTACAAATTTAACAACAATCTATACAAATAGATTAAATGCTACAGGACAAGGGGCAACTACTAGTAACACACAAACATATGGAAGTACTTGGGGAACAAGTTTAACGTTTCAACACAATATTACTTTTGTAAGTGGTGATGCAGCACGTTATTTTTTCAACGCCGGCGGACAACTTGCTATTAATTGTAGTCATCCAGCTGGATCAGGCTTTAATGGCACACTAAGCGGACTAGCAAGTGCTATTGGTACAGTGGTATTAAGTGCTCCTACATCGGGAACAATTATTGTAGCTAGCACAAACTATAATGGTGTTACCAAAATAGGTGGTGGTGGCAACACTCCTGTTATATCAACTAATAACGGATATTACGCATTAAACAGTAGTAACGCACAAATATTTTCACAAACAGCTAGTGCAAGTTATTATTATTACTATTATGGAAGTAATGGTAGAATACGAGTTATCGTAAAATCAAATGGTACTCAAGGAAGTAATAGTGACGCAGGATCACTTATTACAATTTATACAGTTTGGGATAGTATTCCATCTGGTATAACAATAACTGCTGGATCAGAGACAACTTGTGTTATTAGACCTCCTTCAACTACTAATATAACAAATAGTTGGGGAACTGTATTGATCGGTGGTACAGTTTCAGGGTCATAATTTTACAAACTATAATAGATATTCTAAATACTCGACGGAGTAATTTATGGATACTAGAACTTTGGTTGAGGAGGCAAAACACCGATTCGCCACTCAAATCGCAAAAGATTATCTACAAAACAAATATACAAATAAACTAATCGTAGCAGAGCAAAAAGGTCTTTGGAAAATTGATTTAGCATTAATTACCTATTTAGAATCAGTAACAACGGAAACAACTATCCTAGTAGACCAATATAAAGTTCCAGTACTTGTGAATACTAAACAACTATTAGAAGTTGTAAAAGATAGATATAATACTGTTATGACAGAATGGCATAGCGAGTATCAAAAAATAGAAAATAAGCGATGAATGGAGTATTACTCTTTGCCCATAATAATTCACACTATGATTATTATAGTATGGCAAAACACTGTGCTAAACGTGTTAAACATTTTTTAAAACTACCAGTCACATTAGTTACGGACACAGAAACATTCAATAATGATATTAATCACTATTTTGAGAAAGTAATATTCGTAGAACCAAACACTGATAATCAATTACGCAACAAAACTTGGATTAACAAAGGTAGGCATCGTGCTTATGAATTGAGCCCATATGATAATACATTATTACTAGATGTAGATTATGTCATCAATAGCAATCAATTGTTACAGGTTTTTGATTTTGTTACAGATATCTGTGCCCATAACACAGTACAATATGTAAATTATTACGAATACAAACAAGAATTTTTAAGCACATATAGCCATCAAACATTTTGGGCAACTGTTATTTGTTTTACCAAATCAAATAAAGCTAAACAAGTTTTTGATTGTATAGAAATGATTGAAAACAATTATAAACATTATGGACAAATACATAATTTCTTACATAATCAATATAGAAACGATTACGCATTAACATTGGCACTTGATATAGTAAATGGACATTTTTTTAATCCAACAGATGTTATTCCATGGAACTTATTACATGTGGGTAAAATAACAGATTTTTACAATAACAATAATGATGAGTATTGTACGGATTATACAGCAGTATTTGAAAAATCAGTAAATGGTAAATCTAAACAGGAATACATAACGGTAAACGATATAGACTTTCACGTACTTGATAAGAACAAGTTGTTGGAGTTATTATGATAGAACGTGGATATTTAATTTACGCACAAAACACAAAAAATGTAAACTATATTGACTGTGCCAAACTATGCGCTACAAGTTTAAAACGTGTTATGCCCAATTGTCATGTTACACTATTAACCGATGAAGATATAAACGAAAACATATTTGATAATATTGTAAAACTACCACATGGTGATTTAGCACCCTATAGTGATTGGAAACTAATCAATGATTGGCAAGTATATATGGCTAGCCCATATTTACACACAATAAAGATTGAAGCGGATATCTACGTACCATATAATATTGATTATTATTGGGATATTTTATCCAATAAAGATATAGTGGTTTGTACAAATATACGAAACTTTAAACAAGAATTAAGTAGTGTAAAGTACTATAGAAAATTTATTACAGATAACAAATTACCTGATACATATAATGGATTAACTTATTTTCGTAAGAGTGAATTAGCAGAAAGATTTTATAGTGTTGTAAAAAATATCTTTAATAATTGGGAACAATACAAAAAAATATTGCGTTGTAATAAAAATGAACCGGCAACGACAGATTGGGTATATAGTTTAGCTTGTCATATTGTAGGATATGAACATACTACATTAGATTGTTTTACTGATTTTAGTTTTGTACATATGAAAAAAGAAATCAATAACATTTTTAGTGAAAACTGGACAGAAAATTTAATCTATGAGGTAAGTGATAAATGTTTTAAGATTAATTGCTACGCACAGAAATATCCTGTACATTATGTTAATAAAAACTTTTGTAATATGTTATGAGCGAAGTTATACTATTTATAGCACCTAAGTTGATTAAACCGATCTTTAGGTTATATTATGATGAACATGGAAAAGTTCTATATTATACAACAGAAGATTTACCAGGCAATTATATTGTTATAGATAGTCAGACATTTGCCGAATCACGTTATGATATACGTGTTATTGATGGAACGATTGTAAAAAATATTAACTATGTTATAGTAGAAAAGTTAGTCCCGAGTGATATTGGTGTGCCATGTCATGTTGATGATATAAGCATTATTGTAGATGAAGATACTATTGATAAAAAACGTTGGAGTGTGAAAGTTTATGAGTACAGAACTTGATATTATTGATATTGCTGATTTAGATTGTATCTATTTAAGTTACGATGAGCCACAAAAAGAAGAATTTTGGTTAAAGATAAAAGACATGGTGCCTTGGGCAAAGCGTGTTGATAATGTGAAAGGCAGTGACGCAGCACATAAAGCAGCAGGTGAGGCAAGTGATACCGAACGTTTTATATTAATAGACGGGGACAATATGCCTAAACCTGAGTTTTTTAACGGACAGTTTGATTTTCGTGGTAAAGACCCAACTTATAAAATAGCACAATATCGTTGGAAAGCAATCAATAATATAAATGGATTGCGTTATGGTAATGGTGGTATGAGTAGTTGGACTAAAACATATGTTGCTAATATGAAAACACATGAGCATAGTAATGGCAATCGTACAACCACAGTGGATTTTTGTTTAGACAGCAAAGATAATATATATTGGGCAATGTATGATTGTTATAGCACCACATACCCAAATTACACAAGTTTTCAAGCATGGCGTGCTGGATTCCGTGAAGGTGTTAAGATGGTATTGAATGGTGGTCGTGTACCAAGTATTACTGAATTTAAAACAAGTGTGGCAAACAGGAATCTAAACAATTTAACAATATGGCATAATATTGGTTTAGATGTTGAGAATGGAATATATGCTATATATGGAGCAAGATTGGGAACATATCTTACAATGTTGACAGATTGGAATCCAAACAATGTCCAATGGTTTGATAATTATCCAAAATTATGGGATGAACATTGTGAAGGGCTAGATCCTACTGTGTTATCAGAACAGATTGGGATTGAGTTACATGATAAGTTAGATTTGCCCATGTGTATGTTTGACGTTGAGCAAAGTAAATTCTTCAAACGCCATAATGGAGCTGATAAGTATAACAGAGGTCTGTTAGTTAAAGAGATGGACGTTATACGCCAAATTGAAGGATGGTAAATTGTCAGAAGTACAAGGCACTAAAGGTAATGAGTCTGTAGTAAGTAAAAACAATTTTGAAAGTTACTATGGACATACAACCAAAAAGGTATTTGAAAGATTAAATGAGGTTAGTCCTAGTTTTTGTTTGGCTAAATGGTTTAATGTAAGCATACATATTCCTACAGGACAAACTCATAGTTGTTATCATCCACGTAGTCATCACATTCCATTAGAAGAAATAGCAATAGATGTTAGCGCATTACATAATACAAAGTACAAAAAAGAACAACGTCAATTGATGTTAGATGGAGTCAGGCCAAGTGAATGTGAATTCTGTTGGAGTATTGAAGACAGTGGTCAGCAGCTTAGTGATAGGGCATATCGTAGCAACGATGTTTTTGAGCCACATATTATAGAAGAAGCAAAACGATTGGGTAGTAAAGGAAATGCTCGTCCTAGATATGTCGAAGTTAATTTTAATCAAGCCTGTAATTTAAAATGTAGCTATTGTAGTCCACATTTAAGTACAGAGTGGATGAAAGACATTGATAAAAATGGGCCATATCAGTTAAGCAAGACTAAGCATAATGACATGATATGGATGGAAAATGCTAATATGTGGCCAAATAATGGCCCAGACAATCCATACTTATTAGCATTTTGGGAATGGTTCCCCACAATATATCCTACATTAAAAACATTTAGAATGACAGGTGGCGAACCATTAATGGATAAAAGCACTTTTAGGATTTTTGATTATGTTAAGAAAAATCCTAAATCAGATTTACATTTAAGTATTACTAGCAATTGTTGTCCACCAAGAAATCAATGGGATAAGTTTATGTCTAGCTTAAAAGATATGGCTGACAATAAAGCTATGGAACATTTCATGCTATATTGTAGTTTAGACAGTTGGGGTAAACAAGCTGAATACATACGTAATGGTATGGATTTTAATCTGTTGTATAGAAACATTACAGACTATTTAGAAAATGGATCGTGTCATAGTTTAACTTTTATTATTACATTCAATGTTTTAAGTTATAGTGGTTTTAATAAATATATTGAAAACATATTAAAATTAAGACAAACTTACAACAAAGACAGAAATTTGATTTGGTTTGACATGCCGCAGCTTGAATATCCTGTATGGTTAAATGCTAAAATTAATAAAGATTATATTGGTGAACTAGAAAGAGCAAAAAAGTTTATGGAGGCAAATCAACGTACACCAAGTAATTTGTTTAAAGGTTTTTATGACTATGAAATTAGCAAAGTACAAAGACTTATTGATTGGATAAATAGTCCAGTTGATTTTGATTTAAATACAGCAATGAAAGATTTTTATCTATTTTATTATGAGTATGACTGTAGAAATGAAACTAGTTTTGTAGAAGTATTTCCTGAATTTACCGAATTTTACAAACTATGTAGAGATTTATAAAAGTGCGTACAACTAAAGATTATGAAAGATTAATCATAGGGATAGAACCATATGATGAATTAATAAAAACTAATAGATTACCTATGTCAAGTCCTAGCTATTATATAGAAGAAGAAGGCCAGTTTGACGTTCCAAAAATAATTAGTAAGGAGGGATGGGATTATCATTTTGAAAGAAATAGTTTATATTACATTTTTTATAACTTTTTAGAACTCGGGACTAAAAAAGAAATTGATAATATTACCGATGAAAAGTATTTTTATGTTGTTAGGGTAACAAGTTCTGTATTTTTCCTACGAAACGAAAGTATTGGATTCAAATGTATTCATCCTAAAACTTTAGAGCACGTTAAAAAACATCAAGCTAAAATAGTTTTAATTTATACTGATGAAGGACATATTGGTTTGCCTGAATTTGGTGATGGGCATGGAATAATTCAAAAATGGTGCGATGAGTTGCAATTACCATGTGAAAACATTTATTTTATAACTGGAAATATGATTGCTAATAAAATCATAGGACCTAATATAAAATATAATATTATTAGCTTACATAATTGGGACAGTTTAAATGTACCGAGTAATTATAAAATTTGTGAATTTTCACCACACGTCGATAAATTTTTATATGTAAACTTAAACAGAAGTCGCTATAAGCATAGAGCGTTGATGTTGGTGAACCTATTAAAAGAAAATTTATTAGACAAGGGACTGAATAGTTTTAACTATGAAAACATAAATGTGGGCGACACGTATTTTCCTGATTATTTAGTTGATCCTAAATTATATAATGCTAATATAGAATTTAATAAAATAGGGTTTAATGTATTAGATTTACCCTATAATCATAGCGGTTTAAGCAGTGTTGTAAACACTGATTTTTACTCACAAACTTTTTGTTCAATAATTCCTGAAAGTCATTATGAAAGTGGCATAATGCACTTTAGTGAAAAAATTTGGAAACCATTAATGAATGGTCATCCTTTCTTTTTACTTGGCAGTCCATATTGTTTAGAATATTTACGTAGTCAAGGTTTCAAAACATTTAGTAAATGGTTTGATGAAAGCTATGATCGTTGTGATGATTTATATGATCGTGTAAAGATTATAACTAATAATTTAAAAAGGTTATCAAATTATAGTTTGAATGATTTGATAGCAATAAGACAAGATATGATTTCAATTGTTGAACACAATTACAACCATCTTGTTGAAACTTATAATGAAAAATATATAGTCTCAGGAAATGTAACTGGTCACGGTAGAAAACCTCATTGTGACATATTATTAGATATTTTAGATAATTGGAAATAAATTTATGAAAAAAGTAATCGTATGCGGAGCAGGTGGATTTATTGGCAATCACCTTGTAAAAAGTTTAAAAGAATTGGGTCATTATGTAATTGGGGCCGATTTAAAATATCCTGAATATAATGAAACATTAGCTGATAAATTTTATAAAATGGATTTGCGTAGTCAGGAAAATGTTTCAAAACTTATCACCAGTGACATTTATGAAATCTATCAATTAGCGGCTGATATGGGAGGTGCTGGGTACATATTTACAGGTGATAATGATGCTAACATCATGCATAATAGTGCTACGATTAATTTAAATATATTACATGAAATGCATAAGAAAGGTGTTAATAGAATTTTTTATAGTTCAAGTGCTTGTATATATCCTGAGCATAATCAAACCGACCCAAACAATCCATTATGTAGTGAAGAAAGTGCTTATCCAGCTAACCCGGATAGTGAGTATGGTTGGGAAAAATTGTTTAGCGAACGATTATACTTAAGTTTTGCTAAAAACTATAATTTTCATGTTCGTATAGCAAGATTTCATAATATTTACGGACCATATGGTGCTTATAATAATGGAAAAGAAAAAGCACCTGCTGCTCTATGTCGTAAAGTCGCAAGTAGTAAAGATAATGATATAATTGAAGTATGGGGACCAGGCACGCAAACTCGTAGTTTTTTATACATTGATGAATGTGTGAAAGGAATCCAAAGAATAATGGAATCAAATTGTGCTATGCCATTAAATTTGGGCAGTGAATATATGATTAGTATTAATGATTTGGTAAAGTTAATTAGTAAGATAGGGAATAAAAAAGTACAAATTAAAAATATTCCAGGTCCAATGGGTGTTATGGGACGCAATAGTGATAACAGATTAATCAAACAACATTTAAACTGGACTCCTGACGAAGATTTAGAATATGGATTAACACAAACTTATAGCTGGATATCGTCAAAATTATGAAACCTTTTACAGTACAACATGATTGCCAAATACAAAATTTAAGTGAAATATATAACAAATATTTTGCTAATATTGATACAGGTTGTTTTGTAGAAGTGGGCGCATATGATGGCAGAAGTTGGACTAACACTGGTTTTTTAGCTGATATAGGATGGTTAGGACTTTACATTGAACCTATAGAAAGTCATCTTAATCTTTGTAAACAGAATCATGCTAATAATTGTGTATACTTTGAGCAATCTGCTATTGGACCTATTGAAATTACAACAGAAATGTATATAGCAGGTGGTCTAAGTACAATTGATAGTCAAGTAAATATTGCCCATGAAAAGTTATTTAATACAATAATTAATCAAAAACAAATAGTTAATGTGCAGCCTCTAGACAAAATACTTAAAAAATATAATATTAGCAAAAAGTTTGAATTACTAGTTGTTGATACAGAAGGCTATGAAAAAGAGGTTTTTGATAGTTTTAGTTTGGTCGAATATCGTCCAAAAATGATAATCGTTGAACTATGTGACGTACATAACGGTTATGATGATTATAAAGAATTACAAAATAAGGCACAGTTGGTAAGAAAACATATTCTAAACAATAATTATCAAGAAATTTATATTGATGCTATAAACACAATTTTTTGGGATAACAATGAGCAATTTTAACACAAAGTGGTTAGTAGAAAATTTACCAAACAATCCAACTATTTTTTACGTTGGCGCTGCTAATTTAGTAGATGCGATTGAAATCAAAAAGATTTTTCCTAAAAGTATTTTTCACGCATTTGAATGTAGCAGATATTGGGTTGACAAGTTTCCTATTATAGAAACAGCTAAACAATTTGATATTAACTATCATCAACTGGCAGTAAGTGATATAGATGGTCAAATAAGTTTTTATCCGTGTGAAAGGTATGATGGGAATGATTGGCCAGTAAGTAGTAGTATGTTCAAACCAAATCAACATTTAAGTTTTTTAGAGTTCAGTGATCCAGTTGTAGTTGATTCTATAACACTTAAAACATTTTGTGATAACCATAACTTATGTCCTGATTTTGTACATATTGATGTTCAAGGCGCAGAATATAAAGTTTTCTCAAACATTGGAAATTATAAACCAAAAATAGTTTGGGCTGAGATTTCTGAATTTGATCGTTATGACACAGGAATTACGTATCAAACTTTTCTGAATCTTATGCTACAACTAGGGTACAATAAAGTTTTTAGCGACGGTCCTGATGAATTGTATGTACTAAGCAACTATCATATTACTCCATATATTTCTAACACACAATTGATTTCTACAGACAGTTGTAAAAAACTTAAATTTGTTTTCAAGCAACGTAGTCATGTAAGTCCATTTGATATTCATGGAGTTGGAAAAACAAGTTTTTATAATTTATTATATCAGTTAAAGTTAGCTGAGGAACCATATTATGATGATAATTTACCAATTGATAACTTCATATATGAATATCAACAAAGTTGGCTCATTGAACCTGAAAATTATTTCGGTGAACAGGGATTTAATGAGCTGGACCCTTGCCCACAAAAAGTTTTAGATCGTGTACGAGATGGTACGGCAACATTATTAATTACTATACCCTATGAAAGCCCTATACAATTTCATAGGTTAGTTAAAATTCATGAGTATTTGAAGAAATTAAATCTGCCAAACTCTCAGGTAATTTATTTAACTTGTTGTTTAAATGGTAATGAAGTTTATAAAAACTATTGTGATAGTATCGGTGAAGAGCCAACATGTAAGCTTGAATATATAGCCGAAAATCTTATCATTCATGCTAATCTTTCGGAAAAGTTTGTAGCAAACGATGATGTAAAAAAAGACGCACTTAAAACTTTTTTAATGTTCAATCGTAGATGGTTGAGTCACCCACATCGAACATTATTTTTATATAATATTTTTAAGAGAAACCTGCTTGATGACTTTTATATTAGTTTTACAAAAACTGACGTAGATCATAATGTTAGCTATAGTGAAACTTTAAATAATCAATTCAGAAATTTTTATTGTATTAATGAAAATCAATTAGATTATAAATTGTTAGAGCAACTAGAAAATAAATTACCGTTGATTCTTGACACAGTTGACTTGGTATCTGGTTCGTTAATGTTTGATCAGTTTACAACTACTAAAAATTTATATGAGACAAGTTTAATACACATCATCAGTGAAACATATTTTAATACTGATATTATTCACATCACTGAAAAAAGTTTCAAACCAATATTATATCGTCAGCCTTTTATTATGCTTGGACCTCCTAAGATACTGACTCATATGAAACAATTAGGTTTTAAAACATTTAGTAATTTTTGGGACGAAAGTTATGACGAAATGTCTGATCACACACAAAGATTTTACAAAATACTAGATTTGGTTGAAACTATAGCTAAAATGTCATACGATGAAAAACTAAATTTGGTTGAAAAATGTAGAGAAGTAGTGGAACATAATTTCAATATACTAGTAAATTTTAAAAGTAATCCTAAATTTGTAATTGACCTTATTGGTAGACTTAAATTATAAAAAATATTATAATTTGTAATTATGAGAGATGTATTTTATTATGGGGCTAAGCCCAATGTTCATCCAAATGAACGTAAAGCTAGTGACTTTGAACACGCAAAAAGTCTAGCCACTACGGAACATTTTTGGATAATCAATGAGTTTTGTGACTACACAAACTTTGACTTTGATTTTGATTTTGACACATTACGTGATGAAGATCGTTGGGCTATAAATCATATTAATATATGGCCCAGTCAACATCAAAAAGATAGTGGGACTTGGCTAGTATACAATACGCAAAACGAACAATATAAAGTTTATAGAAACGATGTTGGTATTATCATACGTAACGTAAACATCGGAAGTAATTGGAAATTTTACGAAGATATTGACACAAACAAATTTGATTTTAGTTGGCATCCTGATTTAACTGAACCACCATTCATTTACCGTTGGGGATGTAAATATTATCCCAATGAATTACAACATGTATTAGAATATGTTGTACCTGGGGCCACACAAGTAAAATTTATGGATCAAGTTGTAGAACTTTTGCCTAGTAAACATATGGTACAAGTTCAACTTGTTGATGATAGTTTTGACTTAAGTTGGAGACCTGATCCACGTGAACCTGCTTATGTATATACTTGGGGAAACAAATATATACCTGGTGTTGTACAACCTACACTAGAATATCACACTCCAAATAGTACACAACGTAAGTATATGACTGATGATGTTCCAGTTAAACCTGAATGGGATCGTTGGTTCTTTTTACAAGAAGTTGATGAAGATAGTTTTGATTTTAGTTGGCGTCCTGATCCACGTGAACCAAAGTTCATTTATGTATTTGGGAACACACAATATAGTGCTGAGAAAATGCCTACTATACAATATGTTACTGAACAAGCAACTGATAAAAAATATATCAATGATATTGTAGTAAAACTTAAACAAAAGCCTGACAATTTTGAGAAACTATTTGCTGACATAGACTTTGATTATAGTTGGGTTCCTGATCCATATGATCCGCCAATGACTTATGTGTTTGGTAATCAATGGTATAGTGCTGAAGTTATGCCAACTGTACGTTATGTTAATAAAAAGGGTACAACAATAAAATACGTATCTGATACTATAGCTACCATAAAACAACGACAGGAACATTTTGAAAACACTAGATTAATTAAAAAGTTTGATTATAGCTGGATCCCTAATCCAAATGACGATCCATTAATATACCAATTTGGTACACAGTGGGCTAAAACACACGGACCACGTTATGTAGTGCCTGGGGCTACTGATATCAAATATGTTGAAGATATTGTTGCTGAAATATTACCAAGTAATGAATATTGGGAAATTCCTGAGAATATACGTGTAGATAATTTTGATTTTAGTTGGCATCCTGATGGTACAGTACCTCCATATATCTATCAATTTGGTACTACTGTAGATGAAAATGACGGACCACGTTATGTGACACCAAATAACGATGGGACAATTGTTAAGTTACTACGTAAAGAAATTAATCCAACTGATATCCCTAGATATTATATTGATAACAATTTAGATGAATTAATTGAAAAACATAAAAATGAATTGTTTTGGGCATGTCGCAGTAATTTAAACTATGATAACTTTGATTTTAGTTGGAGACCTACAAAAGACAATAGCTATCATATCAATGCGTTTGGTAGCCCAGAGAGTGAACTTACTTGTACATACTTAGTAAATGGCAAAATGATTGCCAAAGGTTACAAACAAATCAACTTTGTTGAACACAATAAACAAATCACTGAGGAGTTTTTAGTACAATCATTTAAAAAACCCGATATTTTTTATGTAGATCGTGGAAACACTGATAGTTCTATTAAATTTAGTCAATTAAAAGAACGATTCCCAAATATACAAAAGACAAGATTTTTGAATAGTTGGGTAGACACAATTGTTCGTTGTATTAAAAAATCTACTACTGAGTTGTGCTGGATACTTAATAGTGAGTTAGATTATAGTAATTTTGATTTTGAATATTATCCTAATCCATGGCAAATGAGTATGGTACACGTTTTTGGTACACAATGGAATCATTGGGGTAATACATATTTGGTAAACTGTGAAAAGTTCGAAACTGATACCAAATATATTAAAATTATTGAACATCTGCCCAATATCAATCATGTAAAAAATCGTAGAGCTATGATTGATAATTGTTTACATGATGTTATAGTAATTGATTTCAATAATACTGATACAGATAAGTTTGTTGATAATATCAATATTATGACAAACAATAAGGTAAAACATGTTGTACATTATCAAATTGATTTGTATCAAACCTTATTAGAACTTATTGAAGAAACAAAATCTGATAATTTTGTTTGGATAGTCAGTACATTAAGCGATTATAGTGAGTTTGATTTTACGTATGTAGTAGATCCATTCGCAACTGACCAATTACATACTTTTCCATGTGATAAACAAAAGTATGGAGATACAATCTTTGTAAACTTAAATTTACTTAAAAACTTAGATGACCTATCCAAATACGATAAGATAAACTTTAATGAAACGTTTAGGACAAAACGAGTAGATTGCCCTGTTGTTGTACTTAATAGTGACACAATGGTTGATTGTGTACATACTGAGTTTAAATTTCCATATATCAACTTTGTAACAAAAGACAATTTTAACACATTAGTAAAAATAGATGAACCAACTAGTTTTTGGACAGTTGACAATAGAAATATTATTGTTAATAGCACCGGGGCAAGTAATTGTATTATCCCACACGATGTGGTAAGTTATGTAGTGGATGAATTGTATGATTATCCATATATTATAACAAGCAAGACATGTGTTAATAGTAAACCATTAGACATTGTGTTTTTAAGTAATGGTGAAAAGCTTGCTGATGAACATTATGATTATTTGCTAGAGCATACTAAACATTTAGACAATAGAGTAGTAAGAGTGGATGGTGTAAATGGCAGAGTAAATTCATACCATGCTGCTGCTATTGCGAGTAACACACCTTGGATGTTTACAGTATTTGCTAAGTTAAAGATCAATATAAAGTTTGATTTTAGTTGGCAACCTGATAGATTACAAAAACCAAAACATTATATATTTCACGCACTAAACCCAGTGAATGGATTAGTATATGGTCATCAAGCAATGATTGCTTATAATAAGAATTTGGTATTGAATAATACTGGTATTGGGTTAGATTTCACATTAGATAGTGAACATGAAGTTTGTAGAATAAATTCGGGTATTGCTGTATATAATACTGATGAGTTTAGTACATGGCGAACTGCGTTTCGTGAGGCAATTAAATTAAGTGCTAGTGATTATCCAATCGATAAAGTTAGACTAGATGTTTGGTGTGAAAAGGGTGAAGGTAATTTTAGTGAATATAGTATTAAAGGTGCTATAGACGGAGTAGCGTATTACAACAATGTACATGGTGATATTGAAAAGTTAAAACTAAGTTATGATTGGCCTTGGTTAAAGAGTTATTATAGTAAGAAATATACTTAATATGGAAATTATACCTTACTATGACTTTTTAAATAGTACAGAACAACAATATGTGATTGAACATACAATTAAAAGTTCAAAATGGTCTTTTAGGGGAGTTTCAGATCCTGATCAACCAAATATGCCAATATTTTGGCATTTGCCACTAGATGATAATGATTTTTTTACAACTAAGTTATTTGAAAAAATTATCAAAATAACAAATAAACAATTTAGTTTAGAAAGAGTTTACGCAAATGGACAGACATATGGACTAAGTGGTTCACTACATGTTGACCAAGATAATGGAAATAATCAATATTATACATTTTTATACTATGTTCAACCAACTTGGGAACCTGAATGGGGAGGACAAACTGTTTTCTGTGACAGTAAAGAAAATATAATCTACTCACAATTTCCTACACCTAATTTAGGAATTTTGTTCAATAGCGAGATTTTACATGCTGGATTAGAACCAACAAGGTTATGTACATTATTAAGAGTAACGTTGGCTTTTAAATTAAAATTAATATCTTAGTTTTTTGAGTTAGCCTAGCTTACTCCTTTTTTATAAATACTATATGCGTATTTTAGAAATTCTTACCGAATCAACACATAATTTTACCACTGCTTATCACATTACACCTGAATGGGCTTATCAAAGTATTAAACATGATGGGTTATTGACAGGTGATGAAGGAAGAATATGGTTAGTTGTAAACACGGGTGATAAAAAGAAATTAAAGAATGATTTATCTATTGTATACAATTGGATGTTAGCTAAAACAGAAGAAACCCAAGACCCTTTAACATTGTTAAAAGTAAATATTAAAGGTATTCCATTAGAAAATTATCTTGGCTGGTACACAACAAAACAAAATATCCCTGCCAATCGTATTACAAATTTAGGCGATGAGCTATTGGTCGGGATATAAATGCGTAGCAAAGAATTTATTATAGAAGGTCGTGAAGGATATTTATATCACGGTATGGAATTAGATAAAGCTATTAATGTCTTTAAAAAAGATATGATGCCAGCTATGTGGGAGCACAATATACCAGGTATAGGTAGAATTAAAGGTAATAGTTTTACTAGAAACAAGTTATTGCGTTGGGGCTTTGTTAAGTTAACAGTAGACCAACAGAAACTAGCACAGAATAATAAGATTATTCCTTTAGATGCGGACTATGTTCATCTACAAAAATTTAATAAATCTGAAAAACCTATACCATGGAATACTAAAATAAGTGATAGAAATCAGATTAGTCCACATACATGGTTTAAGAAAACTCCTGAAGAATTTTTACAAGAAGAATTTGTAATTGGAGATATTAAGAATTTACATAATAAGCTAGTACAGATTGAGTTAAGAGTGGACACAAGATTTACACATAATTTAGGGGATGTACCCAAAAGACAATTTGTTAGAGCTGCCAAATATGTTAAAGAATATGCTGATAAATATAATATCCCATTTGTTATTGACAGTGGAATAAAGGTGAAGTAAGATTATAAGAATTGTTGTATGAAGTTGATGGAAAAGTGCTGCGGACGGGGGTTCGATTCCTCCCAGGTCCACCATAAGGAGATTGACACGGTGTACAACGTGCATCACTGCGTAAGCATATGTTCAGGACGTAGAGCCTGAATTTAGTTTCCTTATGATGGGCCTGATATTGGTTTCGACGGGGTAACAAGTACTAATATGGACAACACGATAGGCGATGATCGTTAATCAAGCAAATAAAATAATCGCAAACGACGATTACTTCGGAGATGTTCGCCTAGCAGCGTAACCTCCGCGGGGCAGGAAAGGCCTTGTAACCAAACAAACCTTAGGGGCTACGGCCCCTAATTTGTAACAAATGGTGATATGTTTATAGTTTTTGCGTAATAACTATGTTTAATTGTAGTAAACAAACAATTTATTTAGGTATGTATTAAATCTGTAAATATACTTTACTATGGAATTTATTTCTATTTTAATAAGGAAACTTAGAATGAAAAAATTTTTACTAGCAACATTAATTGCAGGTATGGCTTCAGTAGCCACAGCACAAACTTCAGTATATGGTTTAGCTGATGCCTATTATGGTCGTACAACTGGAACAAATAAAATTGATTCAGGTGGTATGTCAACAAGCTATATCGGTCTAAAGAGCAGTGAAAAAGTAGGCAATGTTACTGTAACAGGCGTACTAGAAACATTTTTGCGCCCAGACACAGCACAACAAGGTCGTTTTAACGGCGACGCAATGTATGCTCGCAGTGCTTATGTATCACTTGCTAATAAAGCTGGAGAAGTTCAAGTAGGACGTGTAACAACTCCTTACTTTATTTCTACTGTTGCGTTTAATAGTTTTGGTGATAGTTTTGTTTTTAGCCCAATCGTTACACAGCGTTTTGGAATGAACAATTTTAATCTTGCTGCAGGTGGTACTGATTCAGGTTGGAACAACTCAGTATTAGTTAAAACAAACATGGCAGGATTATCATTGACAGGTGTGTATAGCGCAGGTATCGTAGATGACAGTACTGGTACTAAACAAGATGGTAAAAGTTTGGGTGCTATGTATTTCAGTGGACCAATTGGTCTAACAGCAACATGGCAAAATGTTGAGCAGCAAGGTCGTGCTAACATGAGTTCAACTATCGTTGGTGGTAGCTATGATCTTAAAATGATGAAGATGTTTGCTCAATGGAATCGTGTTGAAAATAGTGATGCTGTAACTAAAGAAGACAAGGGTTATAGCGTAGGTGCTACTATGAAGGTTGGTGGGAACAACACAGCAATGGCAAGTTATGCTAAACATGACCATACATTTGTTTCAGCTAAAGCAGCAGAAACAACAAGTTGGGCAGTTGGTGTATCACATCAGTTGAGCAAGCGTACAGATTTGTATGCTGGCGTTCGTGATACAAACTACACTCATGCTGGTTGGACTGATGCCCGTGTAACAGGCGTTGGTATGCGTCATCGTTTCTAATACATATTAGATACACAATAATAGGGGCTTATGCCCCTATTTTGTTATGTGGGATAAATACCTAAATGAAGCACAAACACAACGTATATAACAATTTACAGCCCAAGAATAGGGCTTTTTTTACGGAGAAAAATTATGAGTTGGTTTAGAAAATTCACACCCAAATCGCCACCTTTCCCACCATATAAACCTGATCCAGTACCATTACAAGAAAATAAGGAGAACCCTAAGCCCCAATCATAAATACTTGATGGACATCAAAGAATTACACTCATTTAAACTTGGCGACGCAGTAAAATTTCATGACCAACTCAACCCTAAACTGTTTAAGGGTTCTCGCCTTGATCCTGCTGTAAAAAATCAATTATTAGAAATAGCAAAAGATTTTCTACAAGAACTTGGTGTAGAAGATATTAAAGTAAAAGATGTTACACTATCTGGTTCAAACGCAGCATATAGCTATACGCCACATAGTGATTTAGACTTACATGTATTAATAGATTATAATCAGTTCCCAAACAATCCTGTATATAAAGAATTGTTTATGGCAAAAAAGAATCTATATAATGATAAACATGATATAAAGATTCGTGGTATTCCAGTTGAAGTATACGCACAAGATAGTAATGAACCTTTTGTTAGTTTGGGCCAATATAGTATATTAAATGATAAGTGGATACAAATTCCTTCAAAACGCAGAGCAAACTTTGATCAAAACGCAACTAAAGCAAAGTTTGGTAAGTTACAAGATTATGTATTAAAGGCATTAAAAGAGAAAAATGTAAATAAAGTAAAACAAGCACTTGATATTATTAAACGATATCGTAAAGCAGGATTAACACAAGGTGGTGAATTCAGCCCTGAAAATTTAGCATACAAAGCATTGCGTAATCAAGGAGCGATTCAAAAGTTATTTGATTTGCGTGATAAGTTACATAGCAAACAATTAAGTATTGAAAACATGTATGCTAACTTAGTTGAAGCAACTGATAAACCAATCATTTATTTTGATATGGATGGTGTATTAGCTGATTTTAACGGTGGTTATGAAAAACTATTTGGTAAGCAGCCCAATGATAGTGCTAGAGATGATCCTAATGTAGGCAGACTAGTTGGTAGTGATTTCTTTTCTACTTTAGACAAACTTCCTAGAGCAGATGAATTAATTAACGCAGCAGTAAAGTTGTTTGGTGGATATAGTATTTGTAGTAGCCCATTGCGTGGTGACCAAAAAAATAGTGAATTGAATAAAAGATTATGGATACATCAACACTTAAATCCACAACCTGATAACATAGTGATAACTGGTAAGAAAGATAGTTATGCTAAGGGTAAAAATGTATTGATTGATGATAAGCCAAAGAATATTATTCCATGGCGTGAACGAGGTGGTATTGGTATATTATATAATGCCTATACTGATGATCCAAATAAAGTCATAGAACAATTAAAACAAATTGCCGGTGTAATTGATGAAGATATTCCAGTTACACAAGGCCCAACTCAAAAGCAACGAATGGCGGCAATATCCAAGACACAACCTGAATTAGGTAGTGGACATTTTGGTAAAGTTTATGATCAACCAGAAGGCGAATTGGGTATTGGTACAGCAAAGAAAATATCTAGATTTGATCAAAATAAGCCTAAATTAGACGGTTATTACGCATACATCAATAAGTTGATGTCATTAAAGGATCAAACCGATAATCCTTATCTACCTCAGGTCTACAATGCCAATATAGTAAAGCCTAAAAGAGGTGCTCCATATTTTGAATTAGACATAGAAAAGTTAAGTAACTGGCGAGACCTCGACTCAGATGAATTGATTATGGTTTTTAGTAAAATATTGAATATTGATTTTAATAGTCTCAAAGATCAATATCCCTATAAAGTAGGAAGACCAGGTATTATTATAATGTCAGAATTAGTTTATCTTATAACTCAAACTTTACTTGATCCTAATTATAAAGATAAGCAAGGTAATAGTATAAAAGATCCGCAATTGATAGAAGCAATCAATATCATACGGCATCTGTATAAAAGTGGTTATAAAAGAGATTTAAATGGTGGTAATTTTATGTTCCGTAGAACAAAATATGGACCACAGCTTGTAATAACGGATCCGTTATCATTTGGTAATCAAGCACAAATTGATCAGGTAGAACAAGGAAAGATTCGTGTTAACACAATGGGAGTTACTATACCACCTGATGATTTTGTAAAAGAGGGT
>Ga0172367_10000685_pt1 | contig 51665 bp, 44 predicted proteins | sample Lak10m_FD_114542 | JGI IMG/M metagenome (GOLD analysis project Ga0172367, IMG submission 114542) | Freshwater microbial communities from Kabuno Bay, South-Kivu, Congo - kab_022012_10m | ecosystem: Environmental > Aquatic > Freshwater > Lake | place: Democratic Republic of the Congo: South-Kivu...
ATGGTTTGGCTTTATTTCGGTGGCAGCATCTTTCTCAATTTTCTCGATAGCAAGAAGCTACTGAGCACGTTCGTGCTTGGCGGACTATCGGGAGCACTGTTCTTCGTTGGCGCCATGAATCTTGTCCCCGTGTTCAGTGCTACGGCACCGTATGCATCGGCCGAAGGCGCAAGTGCAGCGGTGCTGGCCATTGTGGTGGCAGCCGCAACCATGGTTCCGAACTACGTGGTGCACTTGGTACTGATCGGCCCGGTGCGATTGAAATACATTGCCATTGTTCTTGTTATTCTCGACCTCATTTTCATTCCGAGCGGAAACGCGGGCGGTCATCTCGGGCATTTGGGCGGTGCATTTTTCGGGTTCGTGTATGCCAGTCAGTTGAAGCGCGGAAACGACCTTACCGTTGATTTTCTGAAGCCTTGGTTCTGGCTCAAGAAGAAGTTTCCCAAGGGAAGCAGAAAGATTAAAGTGGTTCACAGCAAGCATCGTTCGGATGCGGAATTCAATGCAGCGCGGAACAACCGTCAGGCCGAGGTTGATGTCATTCTCGACAAGATCAAACGTTCAGGTTACGAAAGCCTGAGCAAGAGCGAAAAGGACATTCTTTTCAAAGCAAGCAAAGAGCTATGAAGGGGAAGCGTCCGTTCACCGGTATTGTGCTTGAGCGCATGCTTCAGATCATCAATTCCGTTGTTCTGATACTGCTTGTGGCTTGCTACGCGGCAACCGAAATACCACCTGCGGATTTCTGGCCACTGGCGTTCATAACGATGGGCTACCCCATTATTCTAGCGTTGACAGTGGCCTTCACCATTTACTGGATCCTCAGACGCAATTGGTGGCTGTTCTTGAACATTGCGGTGCTCGTTTACCGTTGGGATGTGACGCAGGCCACAGTTCAGCTTCGGCAGGGAATTGCCGCAACGGATTCCACCGATGGCATCAAGGTGATGACCTTCAACGTGCGCCTGTTCGACTACTACAATTGGAGTCGCAATAAGGAAACCCGCCACTGGACCTACGATTTCCTGTTCAACCAGCAACCGAATATCCTATGCATTCAAGAATTCTACCACGACAACACTGGGTATTTCCCAACCATCGACACGCTGATGATCGTGAACAGCATTAAACATGCGCACACGGAAAATTACGTTACCAAACTGAATCGCAAGCAGTTGTGGGGAATGGCCACCCTCACCTCCTACCCGATAATTGAAAAAGGTCGGCTCAATTTTGAGGGAACGTTCGGCAATTTGGGCATCTACACCGATCTGCTGATAAATGACGATACGGTGCGCGTTTACAACGTCCATTTGCAAAGCATTCGATTGAGCAAGGAAGGCTATGAGATTCTAGACCAACTGGTTGAAAAGCAGGAACTGGAAGACATGGGACAAGGACGTCTGCTTGCCAATCAGATGATCGATGCGTTTGTGAAACGCGGACAACAGGCCGACCTAATTGCCGAACACATGGCTGCGTGCCCGTATCCGATCATTCTATGTGGCGATTTCAACGATGTGCCTTCCTCATACGCTTATCAGCGACTGGCAAAAGGCATGAAAGACAGTTTCCGCGAGTCGGGTTCGGGATATGGAAACACATATGTGCGGTTTCCGTTTTTCCGAATTGACAACATTCTACACGGAACGGCTTTTACGACCACCGACCACACGGTTCACCCTTACCAACTGTCGGATCACTTTGCGGTTTCTGCCATTCTTCATCGAACTGAACAACCGTAAGTTCAATTCACACGGACCGTTTTCAAACTCAGTAGGTTCATCGAGCTCGAACCCAGACCGCTGACATTCGGTTGCACAAAACGCAACACCTGATCGTAATACAACACTACAACAGGCGCATCATGCATCAGCAAACTGTCCATTTGGCCATATAGTGCATATCTGACCGAATCTTCGGTGGTATTCAAGGCTTGTTCGTACAGACCATCGAATTCCTTCGAATCGTAGCACGTGTAATTCGGTCCGTTGGGCGTGCGGTTCTTCGAGTAGAACAACGAGAGGTAGTTCTCTGCATCAGCGTAATCTGCGATCCACGATTTGCGGAAAAACGGCACCTGCGAATTGGCAACCAACGCACCATGGGTTGGGCCCGGGTTCACCTCAATTCTGATCTTGATTCCGAGTTCAGAAAGTTGGTGCTGCATGAATTCACACAGATCGAGGTATTGCGATGTGGTGTAAAGCGGAATCTCGGGTAAGCCTTTCCCGTTAGGGTAACCAGCCTTTGCGAGCAATTCTGCTGCCTGCCGCTGATCGTAAGCGAAGCCTTTGGTTCGATGTTCTGTATGACCCGGAAGTCCGTTGGGCAGAAACCCATTGATGCCCGGAAAACCGATGTTGTTGCGTATGTAGCGCATCATCTTCACGCGGTCGAAACCAAGGTTGATGGCCCTTCGAACATCAGGGTTTGCAAGCACTTGACCTACTTCAGTTGAGTCGTCCATTAGAAAACCGAGGTATTCGGTATTGAGAAACGGCTGCGTTTGCATCAGCACTTTCCCTTCCAATTCGGGTTGCAGATTGCCGTTGGAGGTCAACAGCGCATCCTTGTAACTGCCGTCTTCCAAACCAGAAAGCATGTGCAGATTACCTTTCATGAACTCCAAGAAAACCGACTGTGCATCGGGTATGAATGAGATTCCGATCGCATCCAAATAAGGCAGTTTTTGTCCATCGGCATCCGTTTCGAAATAATTGCCATTGCGATGCAGCACCAGTTTTACGGCTTCGTACCATTCATGGAATCGGAACGGGCCAGTACCGATGGGTTGCCGACCGAAATCCTTTCCCAACGCCTCAACCACTTCTTGTGGCACCACAGCGCAATATTGCATGGAAAGAATCCCGAGAAAAGGCGGAAAACTGTGACTGAGGTGAATCTCCAGAACACTGTCGTTTACTGCATGGAAACCACCATTTACGGTCGTGTCCACCGCATTGAAGATCCATCGGCCGGGCGATAAGGTCTTCTTATCGAGAATGCGGTTGAAACTGTAAACGAAATCGCTTGCCGTGACCGCGCGCGAACCGGATTCGCCAAAATGTTGGCTCGAATGAAATTGTACGTCATTCCGCAAAACAAACCTGTAGGTTTTTCCATCCTCCGAAATTTCCCACCGTTTGGCAATACACGGCTGCACTTCCATGGCATCGTTCAACTGCACCAAACCATTGAACACCTGATTGACGGCCCAAATGTTTCCCATGGTTCGGGCCTGTGCCGGATCGAGCGAAGTGATTCCTTTGCTTTCGTTGTAACGGAAAACGCTGCGGGCGTCCTCATTGGCACGCTTTCCGCAAGAAGCCATCAGCATAACCACAAACAACGAAACCACCGAACGCCAAGCCATGTGGCAAATATACTCGTGCACCAAGCCCAAGCATGCAGAGTTGCGTACTTTGCAGCCTATCATGAAATCGATCGTCATTCTTCTGTTTCTGTTTACGCCCACCGCACTGCTGGCACAGTGGGATGCCAAAGTTGAAGCTGCTTCCAAGCTGATGGAAACACAACAATACGCGAAGGCCATTGTGGAATTGCAGGATGTAATGACGCATGAGAAGGAATTGGACATGAACACGTCCGTTCGGGCGCATTATCTGTTGGCTGATGCTTTGCTGCGCGAAAGCCAACGACAAGTGGCTATTCGTGGCGAGAATGTACCTGCCGAATATGGGGATGATGTGTTTGAAGCGGCTGAACTGCTGATCAAAGCCAAAGCACTTTCAAGTGCTACAGGCACGTTGGCGTCTGAGATTGAGCTAAGAAGCAGCAGTGTATTCAATTCGCTTCTAATGAGTGCGGTGCAACTTACCAATTCGACTGCGGAAGTGGCCGCCAAAGACCGCCAACCATACCTCATGGAAATGCTGAGGGTTTGCAATATGCTGGTACGCCTCAATCCTGAGAGCTATTTCGGATACGACTACCGCGGACAGACCCATTTGATGCTTGCTGATTCGGCAAAAGCGTATTCCGATCTGGCAGAAGGCATCCGCCTATACCGCGAGCATCCGCCCGTTGAGCCCGATGCCATGGCTTGCTACATGCACTATCGGTTGGCACTTTTGGAACAATGGTATTATCACAAGCCCGAAAAGGCACTGGAAATATTGAAGAAAGGAGTTGGTCAGCTGCTTGTAGATCGCGCCAAGATCAATGCAGACAAGGTGCTGAGCACGGAGCGGAAACAAACGATCCTCAAGAAATTCGATGCCACGGAGAACGACCTGCTGCTGTTTCAGTTGGAAGTGCTTATGAACAAGGACGCACTGGCAGATGACGAACTTGCCATCATCACAAAGGCTTTACAGCGGCAACCGCAGAACGTGAATCTGAAACTGGCCTATGCCGAAGTGATCAAGATGGAAAAGCCCGATTCGGCATTGGTGCTCTATGACGAAGTGATAAATGCTGACCCGAAAAACGCCACCGCGTATTACAATGCAGGGGTGGTCTGCTACAACATGGCCGCATCGCTATCTACCAAACTGAGCGATGACCGCGGCAGCACCATGAACAAGGAAGCCAAGGTGTTGGAGTATTTCGACAAGGCCGTTCCTTACTTCGAGAAAGCCCACGTGTTGGGCGAAACCAACGCGCGGGGAATTCTGCTGGGCATTGCCAGACTTACGGGAAATTCGGATCTGCTTCAACGATACGAATGAGTCACGATGAACTGAAAGCCCTGTTGGACGAAAAGTATGATCGATACTGCCGCCCAGAGTTCATCGAACCGGACCCGATAAGCGTTCCACACCGATTTGAAGATGCCCTTGACCGCGAAGTGAGCGGCCTTATTGCTGCAACCATTGCTTGGGGACAGCGGCCAACCATTGTTCGAAATGCCAACCGCGCCATGCAACTGATGGGCAATGAGCCTTATCGGTTTGTAATGGAACACTCTGAAAATGACCTTAAAGGATTGCAGCATTTCGTGCATCGCACCTTCAATGGAAACGACCTTATCGCCTTTGTAAAGGCACTGAAACACATCTACAGCCTCTACCTTTCGTTGCAGCACGTTTTTGTGGAAGGAATGCAGACCGACCACTCGGTGAAACACGCCATTCATCATTTCAGGTCGGTGTTTCTAGGCAGTCTGCCGCCAAAACGAACAGAGAAACATGTTTCTGACCCGATGAAAGGTTCGAGCAGTAAACGGCTCAACATGTATCTGCGTTGGATGGTGCGACCCAACGACCGCGGTGTGGATTTCGGTCTGTGGACCATGATTCCGACCGCTGTCCTCTCCTGCCCGCTCGATGTGCATTCGGGCCGCGTAGCACGCGAACTCGGCCTGCTACAACGCCATCAGAACGACTGGACGGCTGTGGAAGAACTGGACCGCGCCCTCAGAACCTTCGACCCGAACGACCCCGTTAAATACGACTTCGCACTCTTCGGGATGGGTGTGGTGGACGAGCGGTTGTGAACCGAATTCAGCTTACAAGCTCTTTCCCACAATCGACTTGGCGGCAATGCGGGCTGTGAGCACGCAACCTCCCAGGAAGGTTCCTTCCAAAGCGCCTTTGCCGTGCGAACCACCACCACCAAAGCCGGCTGCTTCGCCAATGGCATAAAGACCAGGTATCGGCTCCGAATTTCCATTCATAGGCTTGCCCATTACGCGGCCACCAAGGTCGGTTTGGATGCCACCGAGGGTTTTTCTGGAAAGGATTGATTCACGAATGGCCACCAATGGCAGGGCTTGGGGGTCAAGTATCTTCTGAAACTTGCACGTACGAACCTTATCGCCACGATATTGGCGGGCGTGGGCTATTCTGCGCAGTTGCTCATCATCGTGAAAACTGGGGCCACGGTCTATCATGGCATCGTAAGGCAGAATGCTGTCGCTAACGTTCTCCAATTTCACATCATCGGTGCCTTGCAGGTCATTCATCTTGCGCACCAGTTCTTCCAACGTGGTTGCCGTCACAAAATCGGGACAATTGGTGAGCATGTCGTTCACCAATTTGGTGTTGCCCAGCAGAATATCCTTCAGGAATTTGAACAGGTCCTTGTCTCTGATGGCCTCGTTGCTCTCTGCCCCGCTGATGGCAAATTCCTTGATCATGATCTTCATATTGAGCACCTGCCAACTGTATTTCTTGGGCTGTTTGCAGATCTCCTCCACGGTCCAACGGGTGTCGTAGGCCGTAATGAGCGGGTTGGGACCGAAACGCTTGCCCGTATGATCGAGCCACAGGGCCGATTTGGGCGGTACAAGGCTCAATCCGTGGTCTTTCCATTTGGGGCGTGGGTGACGCACACCGGCCGCATAGTGCCATGCCCAATCGAGGTTGGTGACGTTGCCGTTGACGTGCTCCACCGCATCGTGCATATCGCCAAGGGCGTACGGGTGCGAACCATTGAGGATGACCTCTGGCGGATCTCCCCACGGCTTGTACCAGGTTTCGCGCACACGCTCGATGTTGCCACCAAGACCGCCCGTAGCCACAATGATGTTCTCGCCCTTGGCCAAAAACGGTTCGCCCGAAAGCTCGTCCAGACCTCTAACGGCCACTACGCGGCCGCCTTCCACCACCAATTCCTCGGCTTTGTGCCGGTACTTCTGCTGAAGGTTGGTGGTAGCCTTGCCGTGGTTTCGCATGCTGCGTATAAGGTCATCGGTGAGGCCTTTTCCAGTTCCCCACACCATGTGAAACCGCGGATAGGAGTTGCCCGGCCCGTGCAAACCCCGCTCTACCCAATGCACCACAGGGAAGAATCTGGTGCCGTGCTCCTTGGTTAGCCAACGATACACGTGGTCGGTGCAGGTGCTCACGTACTGCTTGGCCCATTGGCGTGGCAGCACATCATTGGGCCCGAAATCGGCCACCGAAAGCCAGTCGCGCAGGGCAAGATCTACGCTGTCTTTCATGCCGGCTCTGCGCTGTAGGGGTGAATCAACGAAGAACATGCCACCGAAACTCCACTTGGCCAAACCGCCCAGCTCCTCTTCCACATCGCGGTCCATGAGCAGCACTTTCTGCCCCTCGTTCATCAACTCTATGGCTGCGGTAATGCCCGCAATGCCCCCTCCTACTATGACCGCATCTGCTTTGTATTCTTTCATGGCAATAATATAAGTGGGTGAATTTAATGAATACGGACACTAAGGCGTGAAGGGATAGAATACAGGAGACAGGAGATAGGAGATAGGAGATAGGAGATAGGAAATAGGAGATAGGAGATAGGAGTTAGGAGTTAGGAGAAAGGAGATGGAAGTAAGGACACGGAATTTGATAGCCATGTAGCCGTTAATGGCAATAAGTAACCCATTCGTGTTGCGAAGGAAGTCACCTGAGAGCAAATGGAACTCATCTATCATCATACGAACCTCTACTATGATCGAAAGAGGTCGAACACATATCAAATGAGGTGCATCTATGATCATAAGAACCTCAACTATGATCGAAAGAGGTCGAACACATATCAAATGAGATTCATCTATGATCATATGAACCTCAACTATGATCGAAAGAGGTCGAACACATATCAAATGAGGTGCATCTATGATCATATGAACCTCAACTATGATCGAATGAGGTCGAACACATATCAAATGAGGTGCATCTATGATCATATGAACCTCTACTATGATCGAATGAGGTCAAACACATATCAAATGAGATTCATCTATGATCATATGAACCTCAACTATGATCGAAAGAGGTCGAACACATATCATATGAGATTCATCTATGATCATATGAACCTCAACTATAATCGAAAGAGGTCGAACACATATCAAATAAGATTCATCTATGATCATAAGAACCTCAACTATGATCGAATGAGGTTGAACACATATCATATGAGATTCATCTATGATCGAAAGAGGTGCGGACCTGTTTACTTGAGCATTGGAAAATTTGGTGTGCGCGCCCGCGAAGTTTGAACAGACCCGCCTTTGTGCATTGCCGTGCAGACAACAGCGGTAAGCGATGCCAAATAGTGTGTTTACATTGCTATAGTTGTGTGGTCTTAGTACAGACCAACCCATGCTACCATGCTCCGAACCCGTTCTATTGCACGAAGCAACGCAAAAGATAGTTGCAGCTAAAAGCCTTTGGCCCTACTGCGCAAATAGTGTATAAAATAATGCATCAGCAAACTTGCGCTATTTTATATAACTCAAGTATTCGATTGATTTACTGACACATACAAAGCGCGGTCATTCTGACCCATTGCGTATATTTGAGAGTTATGCCCAATTATAAAAACCGACAACGCAATGACAATGAAAAACATTTTAGCAACACTAATATTGACAATTTGTAGCTTGACAATATCTGCTCAAGACAAGACTGCGGAAGACTTAAAAACTCTATCCGACAACAAGCAATATGACAAAATCATTTCTCAATATGCTTCGAAGTGCAGCGACTGTTCTGCAAAATCCTTGTATTATATCGGACTTGCCTACTATATGAAAGAAGACGATAATAATTGTATCAAGTTTATGAATTTATCCATAGACAAAGACTCAAAAGACCCAGCTCCATTTTATATCAAAGCCTCGACATTGAATTATATGCAGAAATATGAAGAAGCAATTAAATCTTTTCAATCTGCCATTAATTTAAAGTCTGACGATGCGGAATTTTATAGCGGACTTGGTGACTCTTACTACAATTTAGAAAAATTAGACTTAGCTCTTGAGTCATATAAAAAGGCTACAGAACAAAATAATTGCCCAGACAGACCATATTCCTTTGTAGCTCAAATTTATTCCGACCAGAAAAATAATGACAAAGCGTTAGAAGCCTTTTATATTGCCAAATCAAAAATTGACAAAAAATCTGATTCATACATAAACGCATTGTTCAATATCGGACTCCTTGAATCTTTAAAAGGTAATTACGACAAGGCTGAGCCTGCATTCGTTGAACTATTACAATTAGACCCTAACGACTATCACTCTTACGCTAAACTTATCCAAATTTACTACCACAAAAAGGAGTATGATAAAGCAAAACCCTACAAAGACAAATTATATGAAGCACATAAAAAGGGACTTCTTAAAGATAATTTGAAAGATATGTTTTGCTTTGACCAATTCAAATGGAATGACAAATTAATCCAAGCTTATGAAAGATATGAAGAAGGTTCAAAAGACATTTACAATAAGCATTTATTCTATGTAGTAAATCAAGACAACAAAATTGAATATCGAATTCAAACAGAATACTCGCCAATCTCTGTTGAACAAGGTAGCTCAAAATATTTACTCTGTCGGACAAAGGGAGACACTCATTCTACTTACAATATTGGGTTTAACGACAACTTCAAATATGACGACTTAAAGAAAAGTGTAATTGACGTTCTTGAAGAAAAAGTTAAGCCGACAGCAACATCAAAACCGACCAAATGACAAGAATAACTGGGCATAACAGCACCTACCCAAAAGTGGCGGTTCAGTGGTTAAATCAAGCTTTGTGCTTCTATCAAAGTTTGTGCTTGGTTGACAGTGAAGTGCTTCGAAATCGCCACCTTCGGGTAGCTGCAAAACGTTGGCTGCAAGTGTAACGGACGACATTAACGAACAGACAAATGAATCAACACTTAAACATATTCAGATTTTACAACGAAAGTTCGGAGAAGGAATTTATCGAGAATAACCTTAGCCGAGCTTTTGCAATATGCTTGACAAATAATAGCCTATTTCTAAATGAGTATATCAAGTCAATTGTAACAGCAGACGACTTTGACTATCTATTTAGCTCTATTGGAGAAAATGAGCAATATTCAATTGACTTGCAAATTGACACCGCAACGCTTGAAAAAGTAAGTTACAGTAAGGTATATGCTGTTGCTATGACAACGGACAAGAACTTAGATATGACTGACTTTTTTTCGCAACCTGATTTTGGGGAAAAGAAAAATATCACTGACATAATAATTAGCATAAAAGACATTGCAATAATCATAGAAGTTAAACGGACAGGGGAAGACTGTAAAGCACAGCTTTTTAATCAAGTCCTACCATTCATAAATGAAAAATTTACCGTTGTTCCAATTAAGCACTCTTGGCAAGAAACGGTAAAACTATTAGAAAAAATTAATCACTTACAAATTTTATCACGACAACATTCTGTATTTATCAATGACTTTCTGCAATTAAGTGAAATTCGATTTCCACAATGGTTTGAACCAAAACCATTTAATGTTCTACCGTTTTCAAACCAACACGGGACAACAAAATATAATCAACTTGCAAAACGAATGAGACAAGCACTTGCTTCTTCCAATTATGAACTGCTTGGCTACTATGACCGACTTGGTGTTTCGGTTCCATTTGGATGGGCAAGTGAAATTATTCCTGAATTTCAGTATTATGAGAACTCTAAGGACAAAGAGTATGCAACATTTTACATTTGGCCCGGAAACACAAAGCAACAAGGCTATCAAATTTTCAACAAGTCTCTTGATTGGCATAATAAGTCAAGCCTAACAGTTCGTGACAAAGAATACGAAATTGAGATAGCATTTGCGATAAAGCTTTGCCATTTCAACAGATATGTTTCAGGAATAAATTTTTATCCAAAGGACATTTTAAAACCAATTCATAAAGCAGACAACTTTTACAATAAATCAGGCAAATGGAACAGAGACAGTTTGACAGAGTTGGAAAAGTTTTTCGATGAACACTTCAATACCGACTTTGATTGGCGTTCAAAATGTGGTTGGGCTGACAACTTTTTAAATACCGACAGGAATTATCTAACTATGTCCATTGGTTATGAAGTTTGTATGTTTATTCCATACTCAGAGTTCAGACGAATTGACAAAACAGAGACAGACATAAAAAAACTATCAGATTTTATAAATGACATTGCAGAAAGTTACAAGAAACTGCTTGACTGAAAGAAGAACACCAGCAGCCAACACGGGTTTTGCGTCAGGCGGGGTGACGTGCAAACTTTGAGCATTGTGCTTCTATTCAAGTTCAGTGCTGGTTGACAGTTTTGTGCTCCGAAACCCGCCCGAACGCAAAGCCCGAAACCGTTAGTGGCAAGCATAAAACGACAGACTCGTAAAGAGAAACTAATCAGGAAAAATGAAAATTGACATAACATTTAACGTTTATACAGACGCAAACGGTGGAGACCCGGACAGCACAAGTCCGACACTTCGCTCCTACCATAAAATGTTATGGAGTAAGAAATTGCCAAACGGAGAACAATTTGAACTAACCGACAAAAAAAGTGGAGCATATTTATATCATAGTTCAGGACTTGGAGAATATTATTTAGGAAGTGACGCAATTACACATTCATACAGAAATCACAAACGCAAAACTTGGCTGACACAACAAATTAAAGACGAAGTTCAAGAACTGTTTGACACAGGTTCCACAATTGGAGCATACACTCTTTTTCCAAACAATCGAGTTGACAAACAACACACAATAAATCAAGCTCGTGGAGTAAATAGCTTAATTGACGATAGGTTCGACTTGACTTTGGAATGTATCAGACTTTTTTACGCAGGACAACAAAGCCCACTTTACGACACATTGAAGCGTTACAAAAACTTCTTCGACTTGTTTGACAACTTCAAAGGTTACATTGACTTTTTCTTACTCAACGACCTTGTTGAAGAGAACGAGAATATTAAGTTTTACTTACCGTTTGACAATTTCAAAACAAGACCAACATTTTCGGGCGTTGAAGAATATTTGACTTACAAAAAAGGTGTAATAGACTTCATTAAAGCACGTAACAAACGAATTGACAATTATGCTAAAAAAGAGTCGACAGAAAAGAATGCCAGCCACTAACAGCTGTGGCTGTTGCACAACTCCAAAAACTGGGAAAACAACTGATTCGTCATGTTTTTGAATGACCGATTTGTGCTTAGAAAGGTAAATGATGACAGCATTTTTCATCAATTAGCTGCTCTTTTTGGGCAACATTGGAGTTGTGCAACAGCCACACGGGTTTGGCAAAAGTGGCGGTTCAGTGCTCCGCAGACAGTTTTGTGGTTAATCAAAGTTTGGTTCTCCGCATCAACATTTGTAGTGATAATCGCCACCTTCGCCAAGCCCGAAAACGTTAAATTAGACTCTCCAAGGCAGACCTGTTAGGTTTCGAAACCTAACAGGTGTTTTCATGACGGGTGAACCGTTTCGCCCCTTTGGGCCGAGTGGTGGTTCATCTGCTTTGGGCGGATATGGGGCGGTGAAGGGTGGAAAGGCATGCATTTTCCACAGGTGCATCTGCCCTTTGTTCCAAGCCCATCAAGGCAGAGAAGTTTTATTTTTGCCCGCTCGCATTTTTTGGTTCACTTGACTTTACCGCACAGTTGTTTTTCCGCTTTGTTGCAGTAGCAGGTGGAACCGAAATAAGCGCACAGATGGACTCATACTGATACGTATAGCATGAAAGAAGAAAGAGGATTGAACTTCATTGAAGAGATCATAGAAAACGACCTGAAAGCGGGGAAGTACGATCAGATCATCACGCGTTTTCCGCCAGAGCCCAATGGCTACCTGCATTTGGGCCACGCCAGCAGCATCTGCCTCAACTTTGGGTTGACCCAGAAATTTCCGGGTTACACCAACCTGCGTTTTGATGATACCAACCCCACCACCGAAGACGTGGAGTATGTGGAAAGCATCCAAAAAGACATTCAGTGGCTTGGGTTCACGTGGAAGAACCTCTACTTCGCCAGCGACTACTTCGATAAGCTGTACGAGTTTGCCGTGGTGCTGATAAAGAAGAACCTGGCGTATGTGGATGACAGCACATCGGAAGAGATTGCCACACAGAAAGGCACACCCACCAAGGCCGGAGTGCCCAACCAGTACAGGGAGCGCAGCATTGACGAGAACCTGCAATTGTTTGCAGACATGAAGGCGGGCAAGTATAAGGACGGGCAGAAGGTGCTGCGGGCCAAGATTGACCTTGCATCGGCCAACATGCTGATGCGCGACCCCATTCTGTACCGTATAAAGCATGCAGACCACCACCGAACGGGAGATGCGTGGTGCATTTACCCTATGTACGACTTTGCCCACGGACAGTCTGATTCCATTGAGCAGATTACCCACAGCATCTGTACCATGGAGTTCATTCCGCACAGAGAACTCTACGATTGGCTCATTCACCACCTCGGCATTTACCCATCGCATCAGTACGAGTTTGCCAGAAGGAACATTGGCTATACCGTAATGAGCAAACGGAAGCTGTTGCAGTTGGTGAACGAGAACATTGTAAGCGGTTGGGACGACCCGCGCATGCCTACCATAAGTGGTGTGCGCAGAAGAGGTTATCCACCTGAAAGCATCCGCGATTTCAGCGAGATCATTGGCATTGGCAAGCGCGATAATTCGGTTGACATCGGGGTGTTGGAGTTCTGCGTGCGAGAAAGGTTGAACAGATCGGCCGAACGGAGAATGGTGGTGCTGGACCCGCTGAAGGTGACCATTACCAACTACGAAGGCGAAGAACTGGTGGAGATAGAGAACAATGCGGAGGCCGAAGTGGCAACCAATCGGAGCGTTCCATTCGGTAGAGAGATCTACATTGAGCAGGAAGATTTCATGATGGATGCGCCCAAGAAGTTCTTCCGTCTGACCGTAGGCAACATGGTGCGATTGAAGGGTGCTTACATTATCCGTTGCGATGAGGCCATTACCGACCCGAACGGAAACGTGATTGAACTGCTTTGCACCTACTTCCCCGAAAGTAAGAGCGGAAACGACACCAGCGGGCTACAGGCCAAAGGGGTGCTGCACTGGGTTCCGGCCAAGCATGCCGTGCAGGTGGAAGTAAGACTCTACGACCGCCTGTTCACAGAAGAAGACGTGGATGGCGCGGAAGGCGACTTCAAGGACTACATCAACCCGAATTCGTTGCAGACCGTAACCAATGCATTGGCCGAGCCTGCCATTAGGGAAGCGACACTGGAAGACCGTTTTCAGTTCTTGAGAAAGGGTTACTTCTGCTTGGACAAGGACAGCACCGCCAGCCGGTTGGTTTTCAATAGAACGGCCACGCTGAAGGATTCATGGTCGAAGGAGATGAAGAAATAAGCTACTGGCACGAACTGTTCCATCATTCACGAAGCAATCAATTAGTACATGTCAAGTAACGAGAACCTGATATCGCTGATATTCCCCGCAGACCTGGAAACGCCTGAAGCGTTGGAGAAGAAGTATCCTCCGCGCAACTTGCCTGACGGTGCCATTGTTACCCGCTTTGCCCCCAGCCCTACCGGATTCATTCATATCGGTGGCATTTACATAGCCGTTATCGGAATGAACATTACGCGTCATTCCAAGGGTGTGTTCTTCATACGGATAGAAGACACGGACCAAAGCAGAAAGGTTGACGACTACAAAGAGCAGTTCGACACCACCTTCAAGTACTTTGGTGTGAAACCGAATGAAGACGACACGAACTCGGTGTACGGGCCATTTGTGCAGTCGGCACGGTCGAAGTTGTATCTATCGAGCATCAGAAAGCTGATGCAGGACAAGCGCGCCTACCCTTGCTTCTGCACCAAGGAAATGCTGGAAGAGCAAAGCAAGCAGCAGACGGCACAGAAAGTAGACCTCGGCTATTATGGTGATTGGGCGGTGTGCAGCAGATTGAGCGAAGATGAGGCAGCACAGAAGATAAAAGCAGGTGAGCCATACGTTATCCGTTTCCGTTGCAATGGAAAGGATCAGATGACGGAATTCGATGATGTGATCCGCGACAAGGTGAAGCTGAAAGACAACATCAATGATGTGGTCATTCTGAAATCGTCAACGAACGAACTTCCCCTACCCACCTACCATTTGGCGCATGCTGTAGACGACCATTTGATGCGGGCAAACCTGATACTGAGAGCCGATGAATGGTTGTCTTCGGTGCCGTTGCATCACCAGTTGTTCGATGCACTCGGGTTCGAACGGATCCCATACGCGCACATCTCGCCCATCATGAAGCTTGATGGCAACTCGAAGCGCAAACTTTCGAAACGGAAGGACCCGGAAGCCTCAGTCACCTATTACATGGAGCATGGCTATCCGCCCCAATCGGTGCTGGTGTACCTGATGGGCTTGGCCAATTCATCGCTGTTGGACGCTTCCATTGAGGATTGCTTGAACAGCACGATAAGCCTTTCGGGCATGTCGAAGTCTGGCGCACTGCTCGACCTTGTGAAATTGGACCATATCTCTTCCAATTATGTGGGCGACCTGAGCAGCGAAGAGATCATTTCTCAGATTCAGCATTGGGCTGCGGAGTACGACACGGAATTGGCTGATATCCTGAAGGATGATGTGCAGTACGCATGCGCTGTGGTCAATACAGACAGATTCAACAACGGAAAGATCAGGAAGGACCTCTTCAGATGGTCTGACTTTAAGAACATCTACGGCTACTTCTTCGACCAATACTTTGCGCCTATCACCAGCACTGCTGACGAACGATTTGCTGGGGTCAACACCTCCGCGATCAAAATGGTGCTTGCCAGTTTTGAGGCGAATTACAACGACAATTTGAATAATGACCAGTGGATGGAAGTGATTCAAACCGTTGCCAAGGAATCAGGATTCGCACTGAACAATCAGGAGTTTAAGCGTGCCCCCGAACAATTTCACGGCAAATTGAGCGATGCGGTTAGAATCGTCCGCATTGCCCTGACCGGAAACTCGAATGGATTAAGCCTTCACGAAGTGTGCAATACCCTTGGTGCGAGCAGAGTGAAAGCCAGAATTGCCAGTTTGCGCAAGGTTTACAACGATGTGGCGTAAAAGCCACTAAGCGTAACTGACCTTCAGTTTCCGTTAGGCTGATGCCTACTTGCCTGCAAAAAGAGAATCGACAAATTCGTTGCGGTCGAAGATCTGTAGGTCTTCCATTCCCTCGCCCACCCCAATGTACTTGACGGGTATTTTGAATTGGTCGGAAATGCCAATGACAACACCTCCTTTGGCCGTTCCATCGAGCTTGGTAAGTGCCAATGCGTTCACCTCTGTTGCCTTCACAAACTGCTTGGCCTGTTCTATGGCGTTCTGTCCTGTAGAGGCATCGAGCACCAACAGTATCTCATGCGGTGCACCCGGAACAACCTTGTCCATCACCCTGCGGATCTTGCTAAGCTCGTTCATCAGATTGACCTTGTTGTGCAAACGGCCGGCAGTGTCTACAATCACCACATCGGCATCTTTCGCCACAGCCGATTGAAGTGTATCGTACGCTACCGAGGCAGGGTCGGCATTCATACCCTGATTGACCACGGGCACACCTACGCGCTGCCCCCAAATGATAAGCTGATCGACCGCAGCGGCACGGAAGGTATCGGCAGCGCCCAATATCACGTTCTTGCCTGATGTTCTCAGCTGATAGGCCAGTTTGCCAATGGTGGTGGTCTTACCCACACCATTTACGCCCACAACCATAATTACATACGGCTTCTTGCCTGCAGGAATGGGCAGACCGTTGTTGTCGCCACTGTTGTTCTCGCTGAGCAGTTCAGCGATCTCTTCGCGCAGAATGCGGTTGAGCTGATCGGTGCTGAGGTATTTATCTCGCGATACGCGTTCCTCAATGCGATGAATGATCTTGAGGGTGGTTTCTACGCCCACATCAGAGGTTACAAGCACCTCTTCAAGGTTGTCGAGCACCTCATCGTCCACCTTCGATTTGCCAATGACGGCCTTGGTGAGTTTGGAGAACACGCCTTCGCGGGTCTTCTCAAGCCCTTGGTCGAGCTTCTCTTTCTTCTCCTTTGAGAACAGTCCGAAAAATGCCACGTTAGTTCAGTTAGAAATTCAGAATGAAAATTAGGGATTGGGGTCGGCTTTCTCATACAGGTCATTAAAAAAAGAAAGGCTTCTTCCCGAGTGAGGAAGAAGCCTTTATACCTGCGATCGGTAGGATCAGTCTTTTCTTGCGAAAAAGTCCTTAACGTGATCGTTGTGAACGACTTCTTCTTTAAAGGCGTATCCTCCCTTATCCGATTTCACCATTTTGATGACCTTGGTAAAGTCTTTACCAGAACCGGTCTTGAGCGTTGCTACTGTCTTCTTTGCCATGGTACGCTTACTTTATCTCCTTATGAACGGTAACCCGCTTAAGGTTTGGGTTATACTTCTTCAGTTCGATTCTCTCTGAGGTGTTCTTCCTGTTCTTGGTAGTGATGTAACGGGAAGTTCCTGGAACGGTGGTTTCCTTCTGCTCTGTGCACTCAAGGATCACCTGTATTCTATCGCCTTTCTTAGCCATTGTGCTGCTTCAAAAATTTGGGAGTGCAAATGTAGTTTTAAATTATTGATCTGCAAACTGCAAGTTGAAGCTATTGCACGTCCTTTTTGATGAAAAGCATCAGGTCATCGCGAAAACGAAGCTGTTTGAGTGCCTTCTTGCCCATTGGCACGAAGGTGAAATCGGTGTTGTTGAGTTCAATTCGCTTCACGGCATCGGTGCCAGACTGATATACAAGCGGCATAGCAAAGCCTTCTGTGGCTGCAGCCCATTTGACCTCAAATCCGTTCTTGGCAGTGCGGTATTCGAGCACTGGAACATCCTTCTGGTGTAGGTACTGATGGAAAATAGGAGTTAGGTTGCGGCCTGCCTTCTCGTTGAAATATAGAATGATGTCTTCGCCATCAACCGTTTGGTAGGCGAAATCCTGCGCAATGCCTTTGATGATGGGACGGAACAAAATATCATCGTTGAGCACAGTACGCAGTGTGTGGATCATCCACGAGCCCTTGTAATACATATCGTTGCCGTTGCCCTCGTTGTTCAGACCATAAATGCCTACAATGGGCGAACGGTTGTTGATGAAGTTGCGCTGATACCGCAGGTATTTCAGCATTTGCTCGTAACCGTACGTGCACTCGACAAACACGGCTTCGGAGTATGTGCAGAAGCTTTCGTGTATCCACATGTCGGCTGCATCTTTCATGCTGACGCTGTTGCCCCACCACTCATGACCCGTTTCGTGAATGATGATGTAGTCGAAGTCCATACCCTCTGGATGACGGCCACGGTAACCGGGCATGTAGCCGTTTCCATAGGCAATGGCGCTTTGGTGCTCCATGCCCAAGTAAGGCGTTTCAACCAAGGCATACCCATCGCGGTAAAACGGATATGGCCCGAAGGCATCTTCGAAGCACCGCATCATGCCGGGCACCTGCTGGAACTGTTTCCTGGCCTTGTCCAAGTTTGCGCGCAACACATAATAATCGAGACGCAGGGAATCGCCCGAGGTGTTGACGTATGCATCGGAAAAATGGGCGTAGTCGGCAATATTGAGGGTTACGTTGTAACTGTTGATGGGATAAGTGACCTTCCAAACAGTGGTCATACCACGACCTGAGAGTTTCTGCGAGACAGGGTCGCCATTGGCCACGCACATAAGCCCTGTTGGAACGGTGCAAGTGATCTTCATGCTGTCGGGCTCGTCTGAAAGATGGTCTTTGCAAGGCCACCACGAACTGGCACCCAACCCTTCGCAGGCTATACCCACCCAAGGTTTTCCATTGGAATCCTTCTTCCAAACGAAGCCACCATCCCAAGGGGCATTCTTGGCTTCAATGGGTTTGCCATGATAGTAAACTGATACAATTGCGTTTTCTCCTGCACTGACCTTAGTGGGAAAAGAGACGAAGAAGGCATTGAACAGGCGACTGAAGCGAAGTTTGGCACCATTGCCTACCACGCTGTCGATCACCAGATTATCGAACAGGTCGAGTTGAAGGCTATCCAAATCGGACACGGTTCGGAAATGAACATGATTTACCCCACCGATAGTTCGGTTCTCCACATCAACATTCAGAATAAGGTCATAGTAGGTGACATCAAAACTGGCACGGATGGGAGACAGAGTCCCTCTGAGTGTATCGGCCAAGGTGAATGATTGCGCAAGCGCTCCTGTCGAGAGCATCAAAACCCATAGAATCACGAACAAACTACGCATGCAGAACCAAAGAAAAACAAAAACGCCACCGACAGATGGTCCTGACGGTAGCGTTCTGAATAATTAATAGAAATACTCTTACAAATGTCCGTTGGCCTTAGCCTCCTTGATAGCCTCGAAAACGCCTTTCTTGCTGATGGTGCGAAGACCGGCAGCAGAAACTTTGAGCATAACCCATTCATCGGTTTCGGCCACGTAGAACTTCTTCTTGAAAAGGTTAGGAAGGAATTGACGCTTGGTCTTACGGTTAGAGTGAGACACTTTATTTCCGATCACTGCCTTCTTTCCTGTTATCTGACAAACCTTTGACATCGCTTCTGTGCTTAATGAATTGAAATTTTAAGGGCTGCAAATGTAGAAAATTTCTTTTCAAATGAAATGGGCGTCACAAACTTCCTGATTCATCTTTCAAAAGCTCTTTTCTGAGCATGTTGAGGGCGTTGTACGCGCTGATCTCGATGTTGCGTTCGCGAATGTGACCGAACTGAAACCGCTTTGCGGTAGTTCCGTTGGGACCAGCAACGGCTATCCAAACGGTGCCAACAGGTTTTTCTTCGCTACCACCTGTTGGGCCAGCGATACCCGATGTGGAAATAGCGTAATCGGTTTTCAACCGTAAGCGTACGCCTTCGGCCATTTGGCGTACCACCTCTTCGCTCACAGCCCCTACTCTGCTCAAGGTTTCCTCTTTTACGCCAAGCATCTCCATTTTCACCTCATTGGCATAAGAAACCACTGAACCGAGGAAATACTCTGATGAGCCTGATATGCTGGTGATGAGATGCGCCACCATGCCACCTGTGCAGCTTTCGGCCGTACTGAGAGTGCGCCCCATTTTCCGCAGTTGGTTGCCAACCACTGTTTCAAGTCTATCGTCATCAAATCCGTAAACGAGCTCGGGAATCAATGCCAGCAGGCGTTGCTCCTGTTCTGCGAGTTCTGTGCGGAGAAGCGATTCGTCCTGTCCGTACGCAGAAAGACGCAATCTGACCCTACCGGGAGACGGCAAATACGCCAACTTGATGTGCTTGGGAAGGGCATCCTCCCAATCTGCAATCCTTTCGGAAAGCCAGCTTTCGCCCATACCGATGGTAAGAATGGTGCGATGCAAAATGGTCGGTGCATTGAACTTCTGCTTGATCATGGGAAGCACATGTGCTTGCATGAGGCCTTTCATTTCGTACGGCACCCCGGGCATGCTGACGATGACAGTTCCGTTGCGCTCAAACCACATTCCAGGAGCAGTTCCGAGGTGGTTTTGAAGTGGCTTGCATGCCGATGGCAACTCTGCCTGTAACCGATTCAAATCGGTGAGGGGCTTACCGAACCGAGCGAAAAGGCGCGCGATGTGTTCAGCAATCTCCTCGTGAAAAGTGAATCCACAATTGAAGTGGTCGGCAAGCGCTATTTTGGTGATGTCATCCTTGGTGGGGCCCAATCCGCCAGTGATGAGCACCACATCAGCACGGGATTCGGCCACCGCAACGGCTGAAACGATCTGGGAATGCGCATCACTGATGGATACGATGCGCTCAACCTTGGCACCGATCAGGTTGAGCTGTTGCGCCATCCAAGCCGAATTGGTATCAACGACCTGACCGATCAGAATCTCATCTCCTATGGTAATTATCTCTACTCGCATGTGTGGCAAAGAAACTACAATCCATGGGCATTTGTTTACCTTCGGAAGGTGCGAAAACAGACCTCCATTCTACTGCTGATTCTGGCCAACGGAATGGTGTTTCTGATGATGTGGGCTTCGAGTCTCATCTGGTTCAGACCTTTCCGACTGACCGATTTCTTTGACCGATTTTACGTGGACATGCTTTGGGATGACCCCGAAGCGCTGACACAAACCGGCATTCTGAAACCGTACGGTATTTCGTGGTATGAAGAGGAACTGACCGATATTTCGCCAACGGCAACAAGGCAATTGGCAAAGAAAGGACGAGAGAACCTTCAGCTGTTGCATCGGTACAGCCGATCGGCTGTGAATGAAAGCGGCCAACTTTCATACGACATTCTGGAGTGGTTTCTTGAAACGAATGTGGCAGGCGAACCCTTTCTGTTCTACGACCACCCGGTGACACAACTATCTGGACCACATTTGGAAGTGCCCATGTTCTTTGCTTCGCTTCCATTGGAAACGAAAGCCGACATTGACCATTATCTTATTCGTCTTCGGCAGGTGGATGAAAAGTTCGGTGGGCTGATAGATGCATTGGCCGAGCGGCAACAGAACGGCATTGTTGCCCCAACTTTCATTCTGCAACAAGCAATGACCCAATGCAATGAAGTGGTTGCCACTCAGGCAGAGGAAAACGCCATCTTCCTTCACTTCAAACTCGGATTGGAGTCTTTGCCGTTCTTGGAACCAAGTAAACGATACGAACTGACTGATGATTGCCTGTCGATCATTCGGGATGAGGTGATACCTGCTTACGCCCGATTGGCGAATTACCTACTTCAACTTGAATCGACATCTCAGAACATTGCTGGTGTTTGGCAATATGAGAACGGAGACGCCTACTACCGATACTGTCTACTGCAACAGACCACCACAGCATGCGACCCAGATGAACTGTATGAGGTCGGAAAAATGGAAATGGCGCGAATCAAAGGGGAACTTTCCATACTTCTTCCGATGGTAGGTATTGCTGTGAATAACAACATTGAAGAAGTACTGAGAAAATTGAATTCAAAAAAGCCACTGACAAACGGAACAGATTCCATTTCGCGCGGGCGGGTCATGCAGTTTTTCAGAAGCACGGTGGCGGATATCATGCCATCTGTAAATTCCTATTTCTCCAATGTGCCCGACCTGAGCACTCTGGAAATTAAAGAAGTGCCCGAGAACAGAAGCCCATCGTTGCCATTGGTTTTTTACCGACCAAAGTTGGATGAAGGTGAACGTCCTGCACGACTTTACATCAACACGTGGCGATGCGATTCTTTGGCGGAAGACCTGGCAAAAACCTACTGCCACCATGAGGGAATTCCAGGACATCATTTGCAGAAAACAATCCAATCACGATTGTTGCGCCTGCCGGCATTCAGACGGTATCTGCCGTTTGAGGCGTTCAATGAAGGTTGGGCCATGTATGCCGAACAACTGGCAATTGAAATGAGTGGCTCAGAAGACCCGTGGGACCGGATCGGGGTGCTACGTTCCGACCTTTTCCGTACTGCCCGGATGATGACCGACATCGGGTTGCACCACAAACAATGGTTGCGCGATCAAGCGATCGGTTTCATGGTGGAAAATGGTGGCTTGACAGTAACTGAGGCAGAACACGAAGTTGACCGCTACATCGTATGGCCTGCACAGGCTTGTGCTTACAAGGTCGGACAAATGAAGTTTTTGGAGTTGCGACAATTAGCTAAAACGGAACTTGGGACTGTATTCGATATTCGCGTGTTCCACGATGTGGTTATTGGCGAAGGCCCAATGCCGTTGCACGTGCTTGAAAAGCGGGTGATGAGTTATATTGAAGCCACAAAAGCCGAGAAATCAGCCCCGTAGTTTATCCAACAAATTATTTAACGTAAGCGCCTCCTCATCAGTAAGCTTGGCAAGGCTGCTGTTAAACTTGTCCATGCTGATATCGATCTCTTCCAAGAGTTTTAGACCCGAATCGGTAATGAATACATCTACCAAGCGCTTGTCGGCAGAACAAGTGGTACGTTCCACTACTTCTTTCTTGCAAAGCCGATCGACAATGCGCGAGGCATCTGACATCTTATCGATCATGCGCGAACGGATATCGGAAGTGCTCAACGGCTTGGGGTAACTTCCACGAAGAATGCGCAAGACGTTGTACTGTTGATTGGTAAGGTCGTACGGTTTCAGAAGGTCGGAAAGCATGGAACGCAACCAACCTTCGGTATACATGATATTGACCACCGCTTTGATGTGCTGATTCTGAAAACCTTTGCCTTGCTTAATCTCGTCCTCTAACCTCATGTGAAATCAACATCACAATTTCCTAGCAAATATATGTCCTCAGTACGTTCTGAATCATTGAGGTCCGGTTAAGGGTACTTTCATAATGAATGGATTGAACACCTGCGCCACATAAAGGTTGCCATTGTAAATGAGCCCTGTTGATGCTGCACTTAAAGTGATGCCACTGTCGAAGTATAGCGTGTCCAACTGTTGGGTGCTTAGGTCGATGGTGTAAACCGCGCATGGCGAAGGTTTATCCGCATGCTTCACGTGCTTCAAAAACTTCATGAAATCCAAATGAGCCGTGGTCACCAACTTGTTACCTGAAAAGGTGATGTTGTCGTTGCCTTTGAGTGCGGGGAGTTCTCTTCGATCCGAATACGTTCCATCGGCATTGATGGCGTAGGAGATCACCGTCTTTTCCTGCGTTCCAGTTATATACAAACGACCATTCTTCACTCCCACTCCGTTGGCATATTTGAGTTTGTCGCCAACCGCTGTCCACGTTTTTCCATCGTAGTGAACCACGAAACTGCGCTTCAGTTCGAATAACTTCTCCCAAATACTGTTGCGTTTGCCGCTGTCGTTGGAAACATAGATACCACCTTGATGATCGGTGCACACATCGTTTGGAGAAATGATGAGTTCGGAGGTCAATTGCTGCTTGAAAACAACTCGGTCGTTCAATAGTTCGAACACCAGAATACTTTGTCGACCTTCAGACGGGAACTCGTCCGCTTTCTTCTCGTGATTGACGCAATAAAGGATCCGAACGCTGTCAACTACACCAATGTCAATGCCGTGTGGATGCAACGCAACGTCAGCGGGCAGGCCTTCGATGGGCAACTTCACCAACTTGCCAGTACGAATGTTGTATTCGTAAAAACCATTGCGGGTGTGGTCTTCGGTGCGTCTTTCATCACACGAAACGATGAGGCGTTCGGCACCGAAAAGCGTATCCACGGCCATATCCTCGGGGCCGGGGCCAACTTCAATCCGAGAATACTCGCTCGAAAAAGTGGGGTATTGACTGCACGAGGAAAGAAAAATGACATATGGGAAAAGGACGAACACTGGGATCCTTTTCCATGAAAATGAAGTAGTTCGCATCGCTGATCGTCCTACCATTTTTAAGCTTCAAGCATCTCGAACAATTGCTCGATGGCCTCTTTAATGTTATCACGAATGTCGGCTATGCTGCCTTCCATCATGTAACATGGGGCAGTTATGATACGATTCGTTCCATCGACAGAAACCTCACGTATCGTTTTCATTTCGGCAACGGCTCCCACCTTTTCCATTCCGGCACTGATAGCAGCTATTTCGTAAGGTGACGCTTCTTCGGTAGTGCCAACCGTCAGGTGCTCTTTGAGTCCGGCTCCTTCCAACGCTTTGGCAATGACGGTTGGTCCCATGCACAATCCTACGACCGGCTTTTTCGCAGCGACCATTTCGTTGATGATGCGCTTCACCTCTGCGTGAATCTCTCCATCGGGTCCCGCAAAGGCCCATTTCGTAAGGTTTTTGGCAGCACCGAAACCACCGGGAATGACCAAGGCATCCAACTGATCGGCCTTGATGGTTGCGAGGTCGGAAATGGAGCCACGCGCAATTCTTGCAGCCTCAACCAACACGTTGCGCTTTTCGGGCATTTCCTGCCCAGTGAGGTGGTTCACCACATGATGCTGATCGATACTGGGCGCCATGCAAACGGCTTCTCCCCGATTCTCGTCAATGGCCAAAAGCGTAAACACGCTTTCGTGTATCTCGGAGCCATCATATACACCGCTGCCCGATAGCAGCACACCTATCTTGTAACTCATACCTTGTTCGGTTTGGTGTGAAAGTATGGAATGTTGATAGACATTTAAAACGAGAGCGATCTGAATTGTTTCATTAACTTGACATCCCATGACAAGAGGTGTTCTTTTCCTCTTCTTGGCAATGGTGGTAACAGTTCGGTCGCAAGCTCAGGACAACCGCGATCAAGCATATTGGGACCGCTACGATCAGGCACGTCTCTACATAGCGAAGCATCAAGCGGCCAAATCCGTCATCGTATTGGAGGAACTGCATCTGAAAGACTCCATCGACCCTAATGTTGCGTATTTGCTCGGGGTGGCACTCATTATCACAGGGCAGCAGTCAGAGCGTGCTGCACGCTTGTTCGAAACTGCGGATGCGCGTTTCGATGAACTTTGGGACAACCCTGGTGTAGGCCCGCCAGAGCATCTGTTCTACTACATGATCCTTGCATATTGCCGAACGGCCAAATGCGATATGGCTCACCGATCCCTGACCAGGTTGGAAGCAGCTTTCAATTCAGACCAACGATTTCTTCTGGATGACGATTACTACCTCATTGACGGCCGCAAGTGGGCAGGGCTGTGCAAGGAACCAACGCTGCAACTGTTGGAAGTTCCAGACCGATTGCACCGACCAGACCTCAGAGTAAAGACGCAGCCGCACAAATACACCACGTTGTCAACGCTTTACGGTGTTCAAGTGGCAGCACTTTTGGAACCGCAATTGACCAGAAAATTTGATGGATTGAAAAACATTGAGGTTTATGTTGACCTGAGAGGCGTATATCGTTATGTGATCGGCAATTTCACATTCCGCTCGCAGGCCGAAAAACTCTTGGAAGTTGTGAAAGCGGCCGGGTACCCCGATGCATTTGTGGTGAACATAACGGATGAGGAACGATTTCCGATGGAGGTGGTGGCATTGGACGAGCGTTCGCCCAAAGCCCAGATAAGAGGAGAGGTCGATTACAGTATTCAACTTGCAGCATACAAGCAATCGTTGCCCGAAGAATCTGCTCGGTTTTACCTGATGGTAGACAGTATTTCGGAAGTTCCGTTGGATGACCTGACACTTCTTACCGTTGGTCATTATAAAGCATACGCAGATGCCGTTATGCGAAGGGACGAACTGCACAGAATGGGTTTCCGAGATGCGTTCATTGTAGCCTTCAATGAAGGCAGAAAGGTGCCAATAGATGATGCACGGCAATATTTGAGACGCATTACGGAATGATATTTGCGTAAATGTCTCCCAAACGAAACCTTATTAATCAATGCGCAGTAAGTTTGTCTCAATTAAAAAAATCAACACAATGAAAAGTATTGCAATCACATTGATGTTCGTGTTCGCTGGAATCACCGTTTCAATGGCACAGGACAAGAAGGCCGATGCAAAAGCATCTACCACAACTGAAGTTTCAGCAGAGAAACATCACTGCGAGCCAAGCTATTCAAAATCATGCTGTGCCAAAAGCACCGATAAAGCAGCTGCCACAGATAAAAAAGCTTGTGCTCCTGAGTGCGCCAAGAAATGCCCAGCTCATGCTGATGCTGCGGTAAAGCAGGAAGAACAGGCACCTGCTGCCCCAGAAAAGAAATAAGTGTAACAACTTTGAAAGAAAAGGCCCGAGAGATTCTCGGGCCTTTTTTATTTAGGTTGAATCACGAATCGCACCGTTCCAACCCGATAGTCAGATTGGACGACTGCCACATATACACCGGACGAGAGATTTCCAGTATTGATTGAAATGCGGTTTGCTACGAACGAAAACGGAACATTAACTGCTCGGCCGAAAGCATCGTATATCTGCAGGTTTGCTTTATGACTTGGAACACTCAAAACAATGTTGACCATTTCTGAAGCCGGATTCGGATAAACGGTCAGATCAAGCTCAGTTTCATTGATCGACATCGGTTCCAGACTGCCCGCATAAACTTTGATGTTGTCGACAAAGATGTTATTTCCCTTTCGGTTGGTTGTTTGAAATTGAAGGAGTACTTCGTTCCCAGCAAATGATGTAAGGTCGACCGTGTCGCGCCTCCAATCCCATTCCCATTCAGGCAGAAAATCCAATTGCGTGGTATCGGTGGTGCTCAGTTCATCGCCCCATTTTTCGTAGAGAAGTTGATCGAACGTAGCTCCACAGTCGGTAGATGCGAGCACGCGCAGCGTATCCTGTGCCACCGAACTACTGGCTCGTAACTGATATGCCACATCGAAGATCACCTGCAGCGGACCGCTGCTTGGCATAGAGAGTAATTGCGTTATCATGCCATCCTTCTGGCTATCCCGTGGCGAATAATCATAAATGTTGACCGCTGCAGAATACCCGCTCCAAGCGATTCCGGATGTAGCAACCGTATCCCATGTTATGTAGCCATCTTCATTCGAAATGACCCAATCATTGAGGTCGAAACCATAATTGAAATCTTCAACGAACGGCAGACCGAGTGTTCTCCTTCGGTTCAATTCCACGTGCCAATTGTTGTTGTACAGATCGTATTCATCGGCCACGCCTGTAATTGCAGCAAGGATGTGTAGACCGATGGCTCCGTAGTCTGAGGTGGTAATTGCTGGAAGTTGCACCTGCGTAGTTGCACCTGATGCAAGATTTCCTGTCCAAACATGAGGTTGGGCAGCATTTCCGTTGATGTCGTAAGTAAACGTAATGGAGGAGATGTCGTTCTGACCACGGTTTGTTATGGTGACCACAGGTGAAAATGAATTCTCACACGTTATGCCATTGTTGTCGATGGACTCCATTCCATCGATAGCAAGATCCCAAGGAACTGTGTTCGGGTCGACTGGCGTGTTGGTCTGCGCCAAGTACTGAAACGCTGCATACACATCAATGATGCCCATTCCGTAAACGTTGTCTTCGCCTGCATCGCCAAGGTCTATCGCAGTTAAATACAGAGCCCAAAGCAGTTCTTCGCCTGTGAGGTACGGAAAAGCTTCCTTCAGTAGGAGCACGGCACCTGAAACATGCGGAGCAGCCATGCTTGTTCCTGAAATGGTGTTGTAGCTATCGGTTCCCCAAGCAGACCGCACGTTTTGACCGGGTGCCACAACCTCTGGATGAATTTCCAACGACAGACTTCCGTTACTTGGGCATTGGGTGGGGCCGCGCGTTGAAAAGTTGCTTATCGGGTAAGGAAAATCAAGATTACCGTTCACGCTTCCAACAGTAAACGTGTTCACCTCAGAGGTGTTGATCCTTTGAGGAGCATTCACAGTTGTGTTTCCAGGACCAGAGTTGCCTCCGGAAAATACGTTCGCGATCCCTGCCGCTTCAATGGCGTTCATCAGATTGACAACCATACCAGCACATTGGGCCGTATCGGGGTCATCAAGCCAACGCCAACTGTTGTTGATCACATCGGGAATGTCGGAGGAGGTGTTCGGGTTTCCATCAGGATCCATCGCCCATTGAAACGCCTGCATCATGTCTGTGAGCGGTGGTAGTTCCTGCACGGTCGAGGTCACGAAATCATTGGCAATCCAGTATGCTCCGAAAGCCACTCCGATCGTATCATTTGTCTCTTCTACAAGCCCAGCAATGGTTCCAAGTGTGTGCGTTCCGTGATCGCTGATGTTTCCGTTGGGAAGTTCACTGAAGAAACCGGTCCAACATTGACTCAAAGGGAATCGATGTGCCATGAATCGCTCCGCGAAGGCAGCATGGGTTGGCCACACGCCTGTGTCGTAATCATAAACCAGTCTTCCACGACCTGTGTATCCCAAGGCCCACATGGCAGGGGCATTAATGGCAATTAGGCCGGGTTCAACACCGTTTGGCGAACGCAATGTGTTGGTTTCTACCCTTACAATAGGATCATGTGGTAGAATGTGGTTGTTTTCAAGATCGATAAGTGCAACTTCAGGCCATTGCTTCAGTTCCACGATCAACTCACGTGTGGCGTTCATCACCACCACATTCACAATCCAGAACTGTTGCAGGTCCGAGTAATGACCCGCATGTTGCTCGCGAAGCCATACAACTATATCATCCTGCGAGTTTCGTGCTTGCTGTTGCAATTGATTTACGACCCTAACTGCCCTCGAGTGGTTTGAAGCACGCTGTTGTTTCAATTCATGGTGCAGCGCGTAGCAGTCCACATTATCAATGAACTCAATCCGAATGCGGAACATCTCGTTCGGGTCTTCAATAATGGCAGATTGGAGTTTGGCACTGAGTTGACCAAAACAATCATTCATCAAAATAATTGGAAGGAGCAGGGCAAGAAGGAATTTGAGTTTGAACATATCGGTTAGTCTGAACCAAATCTAATAAAACGTGGCACGCGGCACCATTTGTAGCGTTCAGACCACTGCTGATCACTATTTTGCACCCATGCGGATGTCGTTGCTCAAATACCCGTTTCCGTACAAAGCTTGGCTTACCATGGCCAATGATCCCGACAATACACTGATCGATGATTGGAACGAACTTGATGCTTTCATTTGGCACGAATTGAAACTGCCGTTTGCAGATAGCCTGTTCATCCGTTCGTTCAATAAGAATCTGCCGCAGCAGGTCAATCTGGTGGATCATCCACAAATTGCTTTAGGCCATCAACACGATACGATACACACATGGGGTGATTACATGCATGCGGGTCGAAGAGGATTCGACCGCGAAGATGCCATAGAATCGGTTGAACTTCTGAAGCAAGCGTCAATTGAACCGAGGGTTTGGATCGATCACGCCAGTTTTGCAGGGAACATGATCCATGGCACCAACAAAGGTTCAGTACCCGCATTGCTCGACAGTTCTGGCCACACGTACACCAATTTCGTTTACAGCCTGGATCTGGCTCGACAGGCAGGTGTGCGTTACGTTTGGAATGGGGAGGTAACATCCGTCATCGGTCAGGATAGAGCGATCGGCTTGTCAGAGCATGCATCCAACTTACGTTCAGCAGCCCGATACATTGCGTCAAAAGCGCCCATTGCAAAGTTGAAACACTTGGTATCGGACAACCGACAATATTACCCGCATCGGTTTGCAGATGGTAGCAGTATGTACTGTTTCAGACGTTATGGAACATGGCAACATGCGGACATCGATGGATTGGCCGAAATTCTTTCGCCTGGTAAAATTCACCGATTGATATCAGTTGGTGGTACTTCGGTAGCTTATTCACACTTGGGAAAGCGTATGGCAGGTCGGCACAGCGAAAAGCAGCACATTCCGAATACGACCCGTGCCGCTTTGAAGAATGTGGCTGAATTCTATGCTCAAAAGCAATTGAAGGTGTCAGCCACATCAACGCTGCTCGATTATCTGGTTCTCAGAGACCACATCGTACTGAATTCACAGAATCGAACCATTGAATGGAAACCAGACGGCATCCGTTTTCAGCAACTTGATGCTGATGAATTGAAAGGTCACTCATTCAGTTTTGCTATTTCGGGAGGCAATGCATCCGATGTCGAAATTTTAATTCAAGGCGTTCAGGTTGACGCGGCCAAAGAAAACCAAGGCAATATTCTTACCATCTATTTTTGAAAATGGGCATTGTCCTACTTACCAACAGATCGAACCGAGGAGAAGCCTTGGCTCATCTGATTAAACGTGCCGGACTCGATCTTTCGTTGGTTGTGGTTGAAGACCCACAGTTAAGACACACTGAAGTGCAACCTTCGCCAATGCACCGTTTACGAACCATCATCGGTCCGTTTTACAGGTTCGTCAGAGGTCAATTGACTCTTTCTGCAACCCAGCGAAAAGCACTGGAACTTGAACGCGAATGTCAACAACGGGCCAACCGAAAGGTTGATGATCATATCGCCCAGTTGAATATTATAGGTCGACCTGACGGGGTTGAGTATTTGGAAACACCCAGCTTAAATGAAGCAAACGTGGTGACCGCCATTGCCAAATGCAAACCATCACTTTGCGTTGTGCTTGGTACCTCCATCATCAAACCTCGCATTTTGGCCATTCCGAGTATGGGTACCATTAACGCACATACTTCTATTCTACCGGAGTACCGTGGGTCCCGCTCCGAATTTTGGCAGTGTTACAATGAAGATTTCTCCCATGTAGGTATCACATTACACTTGGTAGAACCAAGCGTTGATACTGGAAGCATCCTGTTTCAGCAAAAACAAGAAGTGGACACAGGTCCTGAACCTTTCGATCTTCGCGCAAACAACACCATTGCCACACTCAGCAATTACGTTCCAGTGATTATACAGTATTTGAACGGAAATTTGGATCCTAGACCACAGGGTGAATCAAAAACACCAACGTACCGTTTCAGAGATATTACCGAAGAGAAGAGGATTGCTCTTTATACTCGATTGATTGGCCGGTAAGTGTTCATTCAAACAAATAACCGACATCAATCTGAGTAGCGAGAATGTCATCCAAGGTTTGTCTGCGTCCTATCAGATGTGCTTTGCCGTCTTTGACGAGCATTTCGGCAGGCTTCAGCCTTGAATTGTAGTTGCTACTCATTGAATAGAGATAGGCGCCAGCGTTGTGAAAGGCAAGTATGTCACCTTCGTTTATTTCTGAAATTCTACGGTCCCATGCAAACGTGTCCGTTTCGCAGATGTAACCGACCACGGTGTAAATCCTGTCTTGACCTTCAGGGTTTGAAATGTTGGTAATATGATGGTAGGCATCGTAAAGCATGGGGCGTATGAAGTGATTGAAACCTGAATTGACACCCGCAAAAACCGTTGCTGTGGTCTGCTTTATCACATTCACTTTGCACAGAAAAGTTCCAGATTCGCTCACAAGGAATTTCCCAGGTTCAAAGGTCAATTCCAATTCGCGGCCATATTCCTTGCAGAACTGCTTGAACTGTTGTCCCAATTTTTGCCCCAATTCTTCAATGTTGGTGGCAACGTCAGTTGGTTTGTAAGCCACTTTGAAGCCGCTCCCAAAATCGATGTACTCCAGTTCTTTGAACTGAAAAGCGGCTTCCAATAGCAGTTCCGATCCTTTCAGGAAAACGTCCACATCTAGAATGTCGCTGCCTGTGTGCATGTGAAGGCCATTGACGTGCAGTCCGTATGCGTTGACAATGCGCGATAAATGTCTGACCTGATGAATAGAAATCCCGAATTTGGAATCGATATGACCGACCTGGATCTTGTGATTTCCACCAGCCACGATGTGCGGATTCAGCCTTACGCAAACAGGATAACTGCTTCCATAGGTGCTTCCGAACTTTTCGAGCATCACCAGATTGTCAATGTTCACCTTGACGCCAAGGGCAACGGCTTCCATGATCTCATCGAAGCTGACCCCATTGGGTGTGTACATGATCTGATCCGGTTTGAAACCGGCATGTAGGCCCAACTGAACCTCTTCGATGGAAACAGTGTCCAAACCTGCCCCAAGCGAACGGAAATGCTGTAGAACAGCAACGTTGCTCAATGCCTTACAGGCGTAGTGAACGTTCAGTTTCAATCCGCTGAACGCATTAACGAGTCGTTCGTACTGAGTTTTCATCTTTTCCGCATCGTAAACGAATAGCGGTGTGCCGAATTCATCGGCCAGATTCAGAAGTTGGGCGTTGTCCATAAAGCGCAATAAAAAACGAAAGCAGTTCCGCTTTCGTTCTTTGGGTTTATATGAGAGATGAGATTACTTGCCAAGCATGCCTGCTTTCAGGTCGGCATCCGCAGGTTCAGCACCCAACCAGATCCCGAAAAGCGCTTTTTTGAAATCCATACCGTCAATGGTTCCTTGCAGTTTGCCGTTCTTGTAGCTTTCTACGCCCTTGCCAGGCACGTAAATGATGTCGAACACGTTTCCTTCAACGATCTCTTCCTTTTTGAAGGTATCGATGAACTTATCGATCTTGGCTTTCAACGGAGCAACTTTTCCGCCTGTGCTTTTCTCAAAACCTTCGCTGATCGCTTCACTCATGTTCTCGCTACTAATGACACTTGAGGTTATCTGAAGACGCACGGCCATTGCTTCATCGGCATTGATTATGGCATTCGCATCACTCGATTTCTTACTGACGTAAAGACCGCCAGTGTAAAGTTTGAAAAAGAGTTTCTTTCTTATTCCACCACCGTTCAGCGAAACGGTCTTGTCTCCCGCCTTCAACGTTGCAGGTAGCGTCACGCCATTAATGGTAACTTGGGCATTGGTTTCGATGGTGAAAAGTAATGCCATCGTCATAACAAATAGAGTTCTCATAAGTGGTCAGTTTTAAGATTTGCTAAGATATGTCAATTGTGAATTCGCAGGAGCAATAATAAGGCCAAGTTGAATTTCGGTCGAATGAAACAGGTAAAAGACAATTTTTCGGTCCGCTCGGCAGATTATTCCAAATTCAGGCCCGAGTATCCGAAGGAACTCATTCATGAGATTCTGAAACATGTTTCGAACCACGAAAGATGCTGGGATTGTGCGACAGGAAATGGACAATTGGCCAAGCTGCTTTCAGGTTATTTTGAACATGTGGAAGCAACCGACATCAGCGAAAAGCAGTTGATTGAAGCCATTCATTTGCCCAATGTCCTTTATTCGATCTCAAGGGCAGAGCAAACAGCTTTCCCCGATTCGTATTTCGATCTGATAACCATTGGGCAAGCGGTTCATTGGTTCGATCAAGAGGCGTTTAACCAAGAGGTGAAACGCGTTGCCAAGGATGAATGTGCCATAGCACTGATCGGTTACGGACTGATGTTCACCGATGACGCGTTTGATGAACTTCTGTGGTCGTTTTACACCGAGACCATAGGCGATTGTTGGGATGCAGAGCGCAGATTCATAGATGAAGCGTACAGCACCATTCCGTTTCCATTCGAACCGATTACGCCAAGTCAGGATTTCGCCATTAATGTTGATTGGAATATCAATCAATTACAAGGTTATCTAGGAACCTGGAGCAGCGTGAACAAATTCATCAAGGCAAACGGGCTCGATCCCGTGGAGCCATTTATTAATAAAGTTCTATCATCGGGCATTTGGCTTCAGGTCGAAGTAAAACATGTCCGTTTTCCGCTATTTGTCAAGTTGGGTCGCATTTCAAAATAGAATGATCAACTACTTTACCGCCAAATTCCCTTAACCATGAATGCACTATCGAACCGTTGGCTAATTCTCTCCGTAGTTTTTTTCACATCCTGTTCTTTTACAACCGGCCACGGTCCCGTTGTAACCAAGAACTATGAGGTTGAGGAATTCACAGGAGTCGTGCTCGAAGGATCGTTCGACCTGTTCGTTTCGCAAGGCGATGAGCTGAAAGTAACTGCCACAGGCAACGATGATATCCTTGAGAGACTGATCGTGGTTGTTGAAGACAACGAACTTCACGTTTCTCTGAAACCGGGTGCTTACACCAATTTCACATTGAAGGTCAATGTGGCGATGCCATATTTCAACCGCGTCCGGTTGGCAGGTTCAGGAGATCTGGTTCTATCCGAATTCAAAGGGTTGGATAAGGTTGATGTCGTGCTGGATGGAAGTGGAGACATCCGTTCGGACGGAACGCTCAATGTGGCTGGCCCTGTCACATGCCTGCTTGATGGCAGTGGCGATATCGGCCTGAAATTGAATGCGTTAAGCGTCAATGCCCGTTTGGAAGGCAGTGGAGACATCGACCTTTCTGGAAAAGCAACTGAACTGCAGGCACAACTGGACGGCTCGGGCGATATTCAGGCATACGGACTTGAAGTGCTGCGCTGCACGGCCGATCTTGAGGGTTCGGGCAATATTGACGTGAATGCGTCCGAACAACTTCATGCTACGTTAGATGGAAGTGGCGATATCAGTTACAGAGGGAAGCCTGACGTTAAATCGAATCTGGAAGGCTCTGGAAGTATACATGCTGCGGATTGATTTTGCAGTTTTGCCGCAAACAACTGAATCATGAACAATCCAAGATGTTACTTCGATGTAACCATTGACAAGAAACCTGCCGGAAGGATCGTATTTGAACTTCGTGCAGATGTGGTGCCAAAGACTGCCGAGAACTTCAGGGCGCTTTGCACTGGCGAAAAGGGTTACGGCTACAAGGGAAGCAAATTCCATAGGGTCATTCCACAATTCATGCTTCAGGGTGGCGATTTCACAAACCACAATGGAACAGGAGGCAAAAGCATTTATGGCGAAAAATTCGCAGATGAGAATTTCACACTCAAGCATACTGGATCAGGGCTTCTCAGCATGGCAAATGCAGGTCGCAACACGAATGGAAGTCAGTTTTTCATCACCACCGTTCCCTGTCCTTGGCTGGATGGCGCGCATGTGGTGTTCGGAAGTGTAGTGGAAGGTATGGATGTGGTTGCCAAGGTCGAAAGCCTTGGCTCACGCAGCGGCATGACCTCAGCATTGGTGGAGATCGCTGCTTCTGGTCAACTGTAAATCTTCAAGGTCAGGTATTTCTCACAGTTTCAGGAAGATTTTTCCATCTTCCGAACTCTGACAACCTTAAGATCCGAATTACCGAACGTGTTGAAGGTCATTTAAGCAAATCTACTTTTCGGATTTACGGATTTGCATGTGAGAACACTTCACCGATTTTCAATGTTCAAACATCGAATGAAAAGAAAGACATTCATCAAAGTGCTGAGCGTTGCACCAATTGCATTATCCAGGAACCCATTGAACAGCTTAAAATCGTTTGCCGACACGTTTTCAACCACAGAGAAAATGCCTGTGCTTTTCCTTGGTCATGGAAGTCCGATGAATGCGATTGAGGAGAATGATTTCGTTCGGAATTTCAGAAAGGTTGGGACCGAGATACAGAAACCCAACGCCATTCTATGTGTGTCAGCGCATTGGTATACCCGTGGAACAATGGTCACCGCCATGGAAAAGCCAAAGACCATTCATGATTTCGGTGGATTTCCGCAGGCACTATTTGAAGTGCAGTATCCGGCACCCGGCTCGCCTGATTTGGCAGAACAAACGCAGCAGTTGCTTGGCAAACATGTAGGATTGGACCAAGATTGGGGATTAGATCACGGAACTTGGAGTGTGGTCAAACATCTTTATCCGAATGCGGATGTTCCTGTTATTCAATTAAGTATCGATTACACCAAACCGCCTGCATATCATTTCGATTTGGCATCGAAGCTTCAATCGCTACGCCAAAAGGGTGTTCTGATCATCGGTAGCGGAAACATCGTTCACAATCTGCGCATGATCGATTGGCCGAATATGAACAAGGAAGACCATGGCTATGATTGGGCAGCTGAGGTCAGGGCGAGTGTCAACTCCCATTTAATGAACGGAAACTTCAAGCCTTTGATAGACTACACCAACCAAGGGAAAGCCTATCAACTGGCCATTCCAACACCAGACCATTATTTGCCATTGATCTACACGCTTGGACTGAAAGGAAAGTCCGAAAACCTGGAACTCTTTAACGACAAATTGATGGCGGGGTCATTGAGTATGACCTCCGTGAAGATCGGTTAAGGTTTATCCACCCGATAAACCTTGTCGCCATAGCCTAAACGGTAACGGTCGCGAAGTTCCTCTCCTACCTCATTTGCAAGGTCAATGCGCTGAGCTTTGAACCCGACTGCTTCCAATATTGACGGGTAATCCAACCCGTAAAGCCGCACGTGGTCCTTTTGCCAATAGTGTTTAACCCGATCTTCCTCCGAGGTAATATTCGGGTCCTCAAGAGTAGTTTCGTTTTTGTATGCCACCGGAACCTGAAAAATACCGAAACCTCCTGACTTCATTACGCGGTGGAGTTCGCTCATGGCCTTGTGGTCATCGGCCACGTGTTCAAGTACATGATTGCAAAAGATGACATCGAAGGTGTTGTCGGCAAATGGCATATCCATGATGTCGCACTTCACATCGGCCAAAGGCGAAAAGAGGTCGGCTGTAGTCAATTCCAAGTGCTTCATCTTTCTGAAACGACCAAGAAATGGTTGCTCAGGAGCGATGTGCAGCATTTTGCGCGGCTTGGTGAAGAAGTCTGTCCGTTCCTTCAGGTACAGCCACAACACCCGATGGCGTTCCAACGTCAAACACTTCGGACACAGCACGTTTTCCCGCTTCGCGGAACCATCATAACCATACGGAAGGAACTTGCGGAAATGTCCTTGACAAACGGGGCATTCGTATTTGTTCCCACCATAAAAAACGGGAGAGAAGAAGCTGAAAATGTAGCTCAGTCGGATAAGGATCGGACGCGGTATCGTTCTGAGCAGAAAGTGAAACACCCTTCGGAATTATTAATTGATAATTAGGAATTAATAATTGAATAGAACGTTTGGCGATCTGCAAATGGATCTTCCTTTCCCAATGCGTCATACACGTACTTGAAGGTGGAGAGAATCTCCGGTCTGCCATCAACAATAGCCACATCGTGTTCAAAATGAGCCGAAGGTTTGCCATCCTGCGTTACGATGGTCCAACCGTCTTCCAACTGCATCACTTTGTGCGTTCCCATATTGATCATGGGTTCAATGGCGAGTACCAAACCTTCTTGCAGTTTTTTGCCATGCCCGCGCCTTCCGTAATTGGGTAATTCCGGGTCTTCGTGCATGTTGGTCCCCAAGCCATGTCCAACCAGTTCTCTTACCACGCCATAGCCGAACTTCTCTGTGTAAGTCTGCACCGCATAGCCCACATCTCCCACTCTATTTCCAGCACGTATCTGTTCAATTCCGAAATACAGGCTTTCCTCGGTCACTTTCAGCAATTGCTTTACTTCGGCACTTACCTCGCCAACCGCAAAAGTGAACGCGTGATCACCATAATAACCGTTAAGGATGGCACCACAATCCACTGAAATGATGTCGCCATCTTTTAACGGTTTGTCGGATGGAATGCCGTGAACTACCTGCTCATTTACTGAGGTGCAAAGCGTATTTGGGAAACCTCCATAACCCAGAAACCCTGGAATGGCACCCTGACTGCGGATGTACTCCTCGGCCACTTTGTCCAACTCCAATGGTGTAACTCCGGGTCTGATGAGCTTTGCAACTTCACCTAGCGTCCGCGAAACCACCAACGCGCTTTGACGCATCAGTTCTATCTGTGCTCGGGATTTCAATACGGCCATTATCTTCCGAACAGTTTTCCGAACATGCCTTTTTTCTGCCTTGGCTGTTGCATTTCCTCACCACTAGCCTCTGGGTGAATAATGCGGAATATCTCACCCCAACCAAGGAATCCGCCCACGTTGCGGTCGTCAATGAACATGTCGCAATCCAGCTTACGGCTGGCTTCATTCGGATCGAACTGTTCCTCAGGGAAACTTCTATTCACCGCATAGAATTCTATGCCATTCTGGCGGCAATATTCTACCGCTTCGTCCAACGTTTTGCCATGACGGAACGTCCACAGAATCAATCGGTGTCCGCGTTTCTGCAATTCTTTAAGTGTTGCGAATGCAAACGGCATCTCCTTTCCTATCGCTGGGTATTTGTGCTCAACCACGGTTCCGTCAAAATCGACCGCGATCACCAACGATTTTCCCATCATCATGTTCATGGTGCGAAGTTAGGTATAATCGGTGCGAAGCACGTTCAATTCGCTATCGAACTCGTACAGTTTCGGCTTTCCTGTCGGAACCTCCGTTTTTAGGATCTCATCCGGAGTCATTTTTTCCAAATACATGATCAACGCACGAAGACTGTTTCCGTGAGCCGCAATGATGATGGTTTTTCCTGCTTTGAGTTCAGGTTCGATAACCGTCTTATAGTACGGAATGACGCGATCGGCAGTGCCTTTCAGGCTCTCGCCTCCAGGAGGCTGAATGTCGAAGCTTCTTCTCCAAATGTGAACTTGCTCTTCACCGAATTGCGCACGCGCCTCATCCTTGTTCATGCCTTGCAGGTCGCCATACATGCGTTCATTCAAAGCCTCGTTCTCAACTACTGGCAAGTCCGATTGGCCTGTTACTTCAAGAATATTCTTCAACGTGTTCTGAGCACGCATCAAGGCGGAAGTAAAGCCCTTATCGAATTTGTAGCCTTTCAATTTTTCGCCAGCTTCCTTCGCCTCAGCAACCCCTTTTGGAGCAAGGTCAACGTTGACCCAACCTGTAAAACGATTCTCTGCGTTCCATTGCGACTGTCCGTGACGGACGATGACCAGTTTTGCGTATGCTTCTGCCATTTAGTTCTCGTATTCTAATTGATAATTCGTTTCGATCTTTTTCTCTGAAATGCGTTTTAAATGCCCTTTTACCGACCGCTGACGGTGCGGGTTCAACCTCTCCATGATCGTAGTGCCTTGCAATAGATCAATGCCTTGCTGAATGTATCGGGCAGGTGCTTCATTAAAAACAAGCGTTTGTTCTTCAAACCTCTCGTTAAATAATTTCACTTTGACCGACTTCGGCCGATCAACGGAAACGGCCAGTTTCGGTATGCAAACATCCTCTTCCAACTGCGCCATCAAGGGTGCGAAGGTTTCGAGCAATTCAGGATTCACAAAAACGCCCTTGAAATCTTCCTTAGCGATGGTCAAATGGTTCAGATCGACCACAAAAACCTGAAGGTCGAACCCAATATGCTTGGCGCTTAGAACAGGGCATTTCAATTCGGCTTGAACACCGAGTAGCGCATCAACCAAAGGTTTGGTTTCCGCTGTGTTTCCGATGCGATGTGCAACGGTTGTGTAAATGCTGTTCCCGTAAGCCAGAATTCCTGCCATCAGGCAAAATTGGTCTTGATGAAATGATACAACAACCTTACGCCTACCCCTGTTCCGCCTTTGAGGCGATAATCAACACTGTTATCCATAAATGCAGGACCTGCAATATCCAAATGAATCCACGGATAATCTGTGAAGTGATGTAGGAACGTTGCGGCAGTGATATTGCCGCCTGCCGCGCCACCAATGTTCTTAATATCAGCCACTTCGGAGCGAATAACGTCATGGAACTCCTTCCACATCGGAAACTCCATAAGACGTTCGTAAACGGCTTCACCACTCGCCTTCAGTTGCTCTTTCTGTGGCGCCTTATCAGCACACATCGCAATTCCGTGATAGTCGGTAATGCGCGCTGCGGCACCCGTCAAAGTTGCCAGATCGATCACCAATTCGGGCTTGTATTGCTTGGCGTAATGCAACGCATCTGCCAATATCAATCGACCTTCTGCATCGGTGTTCAATACCTCCACATTGGTTCCGCTCATCATGGTAATAACGTCATCGGCAACCAGTGCTTTTCCATCGATACGGTTGTCCGTTGCGGGAATGAGACCGATGACATGAACAGGCAACTCATTTAAAGCGATGGCTGTTAATGCCCCACAGACAGCTGCGCCACCGCCCATGTCGCACTTCATGTTGGCCATTTGAACGGTTTTGACGTTATAACCGCCCGTGTCATAAACAACGCCTTTACCCACCAACACAATTGGCTTCTTGTTCTTCGCGTTCTTCGGTTTCCACTCGAGAATGTTGAAGGTCGGTGGCTCCACCGAACCTTTGTTGACACCCAAAAGACCGCCCATTTTCAGCGATTCTATCTTCTTCTTGTCAAAAACCGTTACGCTGAAGCCTGACTTTTTGCCCAATGCTTTGATGCGCTTGCTCCATTCGCTGGCAGAAAGCGTAATCACAGGTTCGTTCACGAAATCGCGCGCTGCGAACGTTGCAGTCAAGAGAGCGTTGAGTTCATCCAATTGTTGTTGCGAAATTCCCTTATCGACAACGGAAAGTTTTCTAAGGACACTCGGCTTGGCTTTTTCGCCTGTTTTGTAAATGAGAAACTGATAGTTGGAAAGCACCAAACCCTCCAAGAAGGCAAGCAGTTCATCGGCTTCAACGCCATCATTTACCACAGAAACCGATTCGGCTTTTTCTGTGCTGAGCAGCGATTTGAGTTTGGCAGCAGCGGTACGCCAATTCTGGAGCCGATAACTCAACTCCTCATCTTTCTTGGCTTTGACCACCACGGTTCCATTTGAACTTGTAGGCAGATGAAAAACCAACTCATCATCTGCTAACCGATCGATTACCTTCTTCTTCAATTCTCCCAGAGAATCGACCTTGTTTATATCCTTTTTCGAGCTGACCAAGTGAATGGTCAATCCAGATGCTTTGGTTGCTTTTTTAAGTTCGATGGGAGAAATTCCGCTCATGCTTGATTGTTTGGGGCGCGCAAGTTAGCCAATTCGCCCAAAGCGATGAGTTACTTGAGTTCCCACGCAATTCCGCCATAGAATTCCCTTCCGTGAACGGGGCTGTAAGCATAGGACGTGTCGAAATAGGGACTGAAACCAGCGGGCGAGTTCGGGTCGTTGTAGGCGGAAAGTGGCGACACTTTTTGAACATATCCTGCAATATTTTCCATACCAGCAAAGAACCGCAGATTGGCCTTGTTCCATGTATAAGTGAGCTGAAAAACGTCCAGATAAAATGGTCGCGAGGTGGTCGGACGAGGCGTTGGAAGCGGATTTCCGACAGCATCCACGTCAAAAACCTCAGGCAAGGTCATCGGCCCGACCAAGTTTCCTGTGTAAGCAAAATCGAGATGCGCCTTTTTCCATGAGTAGGAAATGGTGCCGTTGGCGGTGTATTTGGGCGCAAATTGAATTCGGGAAGTGGTACCGTTCTCCGTTTCAGTGGCACTGATATAACTGAAACCCAACCGCAAACTCAATGGGAATTTGAACGAATGCGAAATACCAGCATTCACACCCCATGATTGCGCGTGACCATTACTGTTCCCGTAAATGATCTGCTGCGGGTCGGTATCGTAGTCGGGAATGATCTTATTGGTGAAATACGTGTAGAAACCATCGATGTCTACCGTTCCCTGCGAGTTGCCGATGGTGTAAATCTGATTGAAACTGAGCGTTCCATTGTACGAACGTTCAGGCTTCAGTTTCTCCTCCAAAACCACTTCCCGCTGTCCTGTAATGAAGGCGTGATCTTCCGTAAACAGGTTCACCACCTTGAAGCCCGTTCCGAAATTCAAACGGAAAGTGGTCCAAAGCGCAGGTTTGTATTTCAGGTTCAAACGGGGCGAGACCACTGGCCCGTGCTTTTCGTAATAATCCAACCGCAGACCGCCCAAAACCGTGAATTTCTCCTTCGCGATCTCCCATTCATCCTGCACAAAAACACCAGGGATGAACTGGCTTTCAGCCGTTTCCGTTGCGGTGGTATTGTCGTTATAATATTGATAGCGCGAAGTCAGACCAGCCAACAGGTCGTGGCGCTTCAACTGACGGTTCCAAATGAAATTGGCAAATGCGATGTACTGGTCGGCTGTGTAATTATCAGCTCCATAATAACTGTCCTGTTTATGGTAACTGCCCGAAAAATCCATTCGGAAGTACTCATTGGTTGGCAGTTGATACGTACCGAAAACCTCGACCCGATGCGTGTAAATGCTCTCACCGTAAATACTGTCATTGCCGCGCAACTCACGGTAAGCGCGGTTCAGCATGAATTCCTCTACTCCATTCCTCCGATCCTCGTAATAATACTTCGCCATCAGTTGCAGTTTCCGATGGTCTTTCCGCTTCATCGTCCACTTCGTGAAAGCCGAAACACGGTCCATGTTGATGATGTCGCCAAAGCCATCACCATTATCGTCATGATACTGCGGAATGAAGCCGTAATTGGCACCTATTGTCGCGTTCCATTTCCTGCCAAACTCAGGCGACCAAGTGACATTCCCGAATGTTTCAAGATGGGATGTCAAGCGAATATCCGCAGCCAGTTTTGGCTGATTTGCGGGGTGTTTCGTGATGATGTTGATAACACCCGCCATTGCCTCCGAACCGTACAGCGTTGAGTTCGGCCCTTTGATCACTTCAATGCGGTCGATGGCCTGACGCGGAATGCCGTTCAAGCCGTAAACCGAAGCCAAATTGCCGTAGATCGGGCTGCCATCAATAAGCACGGCCGTGTATTGTCCAGGCAATCCGTTGATGCTTATGTTGTTCGTGTAACACACCCCGCAACTGATTACTTCCTGCACGCCATTGATGAGTTTCAGCGATTGAATGAGGTTGACAGGATTGGTGGTTTTTTCGAGCAGTTCGTCTGTGATCACCTCCACTTTGACGGGCGATGCCATAATGAATGTTTCCTTCATGGTGCCTGTCACTACCACTTCGTTCAAACCAAGAACAGAAGGTTTGAGCTTCAATTCACCTAAAGAAAGTTGTGCTTGCTTGAGTTCAATTTTCTGAGTGAAAGCCATAAAACCGACCGAAGAGACCTGAAGCTGATAATTTCCGAATGGTATGCTTTCCAAGCGGAATTCGCCATTCTCGTTGGCCGAAGTTCCGAAGTTGGTTCCTTTCAAAACCACATTGGCAAACGGAATTGAACTGCTTCCATCGGTCACGGTGCCTTCAATGGAACCGGTTTGCCCGAAGGAGACTAATCCCATTAAAACCAACAGCAGACAGATAGTATTCCGCAAAATCATACGGCAAAGCTAAATCACTTTTTAGACTTATCTAAATTTTAGTTTCGATAAACATAATTTCAATACATTTGCAAGCGATGTCGAACTCGTTCACAGAAGAGAACTACCTCAAGCATATTTACAAGCTGTCCAAAAAATCGGACAAGGGCGTCAGCACGAATGCTTTGGCCGAGCGATTGGACACCAAAGCTTCTTCGGTCACGGATATGCTTCAAAAATTGGCAGCAAAGAAGCTTGTCAACTATCAGAAATATCAGGGCGTTACGCTGACCAAAAAGGGACAGAACATCGCGGTGAACATCATCCGAAAGCACCGGCTTTGGGAGGTTTTCCTACAGGATCATCTTGGTTTTGGTTGGGATGAAGTGCATCTGGTGGCCGAAGAATTGGAGCACATCAATTCGGATATTCTTATCGAGCGGCTCGACAGATTTTTAGGCTACCCGAAATATGATCCGCATGGTGGCCCAATCCCAGACAGTGAAGGGAATTTCCCTGTTCCAGCCCGTGTGAAATTGGACGAATTGGAAGTGGGTAAACGATCGAAAGTGATGGGCATAACCGAGCATTCGGAGAGTTTTATCACCTACATGAAAAAGATCGGGCTTGACCTTGGTGTAGAGTTCAATCTCACCGAGCGGCACGACTTCGACCGCTCGGTGGAAATTGAAATGGATGGCAAACCTGTTCAGCTGAGCCACGAGGTGGCTAAAAACATTTTTGTTGCGTACTGAATGAATACATGTTATTGCCACAGATGCACAGATTAACTCGGATTTTTCACAGATAAATCTGAGTGATCTGTGAAAATTCGTGCATCTGTGGCTAAAAAAATGTCTTAACAATGGAGCTCTTTGAAACACTCAAATTCTGGTTTCTCGAACAAACGCCTGTAGTTCAGGCTGTGCTGGCAACCACCTTCACGTGGTTGGTGACCGCTGCCGGGGCTTCGTTTGTGTTCTTCTTCAAAACCATGAACCGCCAACTGTTTGACGGTATGTTGGGCTTTACGGGAGGCGTGATGATCGCGGCCAGCTACTGGTCGTTGCTTGCTCCTGCAATAGAAATTAGCCCTGAGAGCAATCCTGGTGTACCCGAATGGTTTCCTGCCGCAGTTGGCTTTTTAGGCGGGGCACTTTTCCTGTTTGCGCTCGACAAGATCATGCCTCACCTGCACATCAATTTTCCCGAAACCGAAAAGGAAGGTGTGGACACAAAACTCAGTAGAACGATGCTTTTGGTCCTTGCCATTACGCTACACAACATCCCCGAAGGATTGGCGGTGGGCGTGGCTTTCGGGGCGGTTGCACATGGAATGGAAGGCGCATCGGTTGGTGCCGCCATCGCATTGGCCATCGGTATCGGTCTGCAGAATTTCCCAGAAGGAATTGCCGTGAGCATGCCTATGCGCAGAATGGGCGTTTCGCGTTTCAAAAGTTTCTGGTACGGGCAGCTTTCCGCCATCGTTGAACCTGTGGCCGGGTTTGTTGGAGCGATTGCCGTGATCTACGCCTTCCCTATTCTACCGTACGCCTTGGCGTTTGCTGCTGGCGCCATGATCTACGTGGTGATTGAAGAAGTGATTCCCGAAACCCAGTTGGACAAATACGCGGACACCTCCACGCTCGGTTTTATCGGTGGTTTCATTGTGATGATGGTGCTTGATGTAGCGCTTGGCTAATCCACCGATGCATACTTCTCCATGCATGGCTCAATGTAAGGGAAATTCGAAAAAGGAAGGACGCTTACTTTCAGCACTTCACGAGATAATCCCCACAAAATCCTCCACAGAAATGATCGGAATACCGAGGTCTTCCGCCTTTTTCAGCTTCGATGGCCCCATCTTATCGCCTGCCAGCACATGATCCGTGTTCTCGGATATGGAACTCACGTTCTTGCCGCCAATTGATTCATTCACCAAATATGGATTTGATCGGCAAATGATTTCAAGGATTAGTTTGAATCTTTAGAGCCTGAGGCAATAATTGATTTCAAAGAATCAAGAATTTTCGTCCCTTCTTCAGTTTGTTTCAGTGCTTCTACCAGACCGTTCAATTGTGAGGCTCCTTTTGAAGAGAAGACATCACTCAATTTACCGATCCCAGATTGTACATCTCCACTGTTTACGAGAAGTTTAAGATCGGCATTTTCGAGGGCTTTGGCTATGGATTCGTACTGTGCAACACCGACTACTTGACTCACCTGAACCTCTGCCTGTCTCACCAGATAATCCTGATATTCCTGGTTCTTTCCGATCTCTTTGGCCAATTCTGTTTGAGCTGTAACGCTCGCCAATTGATCCAATTTCTTGCTCTCAGCCAATGATCTACCTTTTGCCAAGGTGACATCCGCTTCGGCATTACCAACTTCTCTCTCGCCTTCAGCTTCGCGTTTGCGCGCTTCCAATTGGGCGGTTGCACTGGTCTCAACTTTATACTTGTCGGCCCTTGCCTTTATTTCAATCTGTTCTTGCTCCAACTGAGCATTGATGATCTGTCGTTCCTTGTCGATCTCGGCTTGTCGAACCTGCTGGATCTTGAGCACTTTCATCTGCTCTTCTGCACTCAACTGTTCCGCAGCTGCAACTTCTTGAACCGCCTGTTGTTTGGCAATACCCCCTTTTTTAGCAGATTCAGCCTCGGCTATGGCCACTGCCTGAGCCGATTTGGCCCGCGCCTCTCCGGAGGCCTGATCCGTTTGAGCTCTACGCACTTCCACTTCTTTTCGGGCATCAAGTTCCGCCTGCTCAGCTTTCTGATGATTCAGGGCAACTGTTTCTCTGCTTTCCTTTTCGATGGCCGATTTTTTCTTTGCCATGATGTTGTGAATGACCTCGGAACCAGACTCATCGCGAACATCCATGAGTTCAATACTCTTAACGCTCTCAACTCCCCAACTTTTCAGGTCTTCCATTACAGCCTCAGTAAATGCCTTGGCATACTTAGGCCTTTCTCCCATGATCTCTTCAAGACTGGACTTTGCAAGAATAGACCTAACAACACCTCGAACGATATCCTTAAGTTGATCTTTGAGCTCTTCAATATTCTCGACTTTAGCAGAAGCAGTGTTCGTGTCCTTGATATGAAAGAAAGCCTTGATATCAACCAAAAATGGAACCCTATCCACATCATATGCCGGATAGCTTTCAAGCGTTATATCGAAATTGGATACCGGTAATACTCGTTTTTCAACACCGATGACGGGCATCCACACAGGAAATTCATAGTAACTGTTTCCAGCTTCCTGTCCTACTCCATAGGACACGGTATTCCTTCCACGTTGTACAATGTGTACAACATTGGTAGGCACTATGCGTCTCAGTCTAACGATCCAAATAAGTACTAGCAAGAGTACAAGGGCAACTACACCACTGATAATTAAATACATGTCTTTGAGTTATCTGCGTTCGTTAATGATGAATGTAATTTTAGAAAATCCAGTTTGATTAGCCTATGGTTGATCTGTAAGGATCATGAAATCTGTTTGGCCATTAAACATACCAATAATTCAAAGCAGTCATTCATATCCCGGTTTTTTGTGTGACCAACAGCCAGTTTTCAACCATGAACCATTATCCTCCGATCATCCCCAAAAAGTCCTCTTCCGAGATGATGTGAACGCCCAGCGCTTCAGCCTTTTTCATTTTCTCGGGGCCCATCTTGTCGCCTGCCAGCACGATTTGTACTTGATGGTGAAGAATAAATAATGTTGTTTTACATCATACGCTTTCACAGCTCACACATGCGTTTACTTGTTTCCGTCTTTCTCTTTCCATTGTTGGTCGGCAATCAGTGCCTCGGACAATCTTTGGAACGACTTGTTCTGAGTGCGGGCGCATGGAGCGCGAACGGGGTGACTGCCATTACAGGCTTGCCTTATTCACAATTCATGTCCGGCAATAGCGGTTCTCTCACAGTTTCAGCGTTCTATGGTCAAGAAACCCTTTTGTCTGATGTCAGTTCGATAGGCAATACTTTGAGTGAGATTAAAGCATTCCCAAGTCCTACCACTGGTTTTCTAACCATTCAATCCGATAAGCATGGTTCAGTCGAATATCAGATCACTGTCGTAAACACAGACGGCAAAAATGTATTGACAAAACAACTATCTGAGGAAAATACGACCATCGACATGACAGCTTTATCCAGTGGTATTTATCTGGTTCAAGTTTCAACATCGAATCAAGAAATTTATGCAACCTGTAAGGTGATAAAACATTGACATGATGAAACTTCCGAGATTCTATTTTCTCTTTTGGGCAATTGCAATGATGCTTTTTGCCAAGGTTAGCTTTACTCAGACCTACATTCCTCAATTGGCCAGTTTCTCTGCAGTGGTCAATGACGGGAACAATCAACCACTGATAAATACCACCATTTCGCTACGTATCAGTTTGTATCAAGGCCCTACTCAGATACTTCCACCCGCCTATTGTGCCATGCATCAGGGAAACACCAACGAGAATGGTTTTATCAGCATTCAACTGAACCGAAACGTGCTCAGTTCTGGGTGCAATGGGGCTTTGATCAACGATTTTGAGGACATTCCGTGGGAGATCGGCAACATGTGGATGCGTGTGGAATATCAGACATCGACCGGGGGTTCTTTCATTGACCTTGGAATGCTGGAAGTGGCAAGTACTTATTATGCATTTGCGGCCAAAAGCGCAGAAAACCTGCTTGGCGTGAACTTAGACAGCGCACAGAATGGAGATGTACTCACCTTCAACGATGTTACTGAAAGCTGGGAACCTCAGACCCCACAGGTGCCAAGTTTACCTGCGGGCACTGGTGGACAAACCCTGTATTACAATGCTAACGGATGGGAAGCCAGTTCATTGATTACGAACTCCGAATACTTCGGAAGCGTTGGTATTGGCACTTCTACCCCCGATCCTTCAGCTCGGCTTGATATTTCTGCCAATGACAAAGGACTCTTAACTCCAAGGATGAATACCCTTCAGATATTGAACATAGAGAACAACAATCAATCACAGTTACCGGAAGGCCTATTGATTTATGATGTGGATGTTAACCGTTTCAAATATTATGTTCCTGATGGACTTGGTTCGATCCCTCCCTATTACGGAAGCTGGTATTCTCTTGGGGTTGACGGTCAGGGAACACCGGGTCCGGCAGGACCTATCGGCCCAGAAGGTCCGCAGGGTGAAGGAATTGCTTCGGGTATAATAAGCATGTGGTCAGGTACAATTGCCTCCATACCATCTGGATGGGTTTTGTGCGATGGAAACAATGGCACACCCGACCTTACCGACAAATTCATCGTATCCGTTGCGAGCAGTGCGGAAAATCCGGGCTCGTCTGCTGTTCCAGGTGCATTCGTGGATGTGGAATCGGGTGCGGTTACGGCTCCAGACCGTTCATTCTTCAAATTGGCCTATATAATGAGGCAATAGGAAGCCGACATCAAACTGGTCTGAAACAACCTGATTGGCATCACCAAATTGAGGGTATTGAAACAACCGCTGACTTTTTAGGTTCGGATCATCTCAACAAAATCCTCCTCCGAGATGATCGGCACACCGAGATCCTCCGCCTTTTTGAGTTTGGATGGGCCCATCTTATCGCCTGCTAGCACGTAATCCGTGTTCTTGGAGATGGAACTCACGTTCTTGCCGCCATGTCGTTCAATTTCGGCCTTTATCTCATCGCGACTGAATTGAGAGAACACACCAGAAACCACAAAGGATTTCCCTTCCAATGCATTGGAAACAGGCCCTTCGGCTTCTTCCATTTCGAACTGCAAACCGTGGTCTTTCAGTCGTTGGATGATGGTGCGGTTGCGTTCGTCCACGAAGAAATGGAGGACACTTTCGGCAATGCGGTCGCCTATTTCATCTACTGAAACCAGTTCCTCTTGCGTGGCGGCCATCAGCGCATCAATGTTCTTGAAGTGCTTGGCGAGTTTCTTGGCAACGGTTTCTCCTACAAAACGGATACCAATGGCGAACAACACGCGTGGAAACGGCACCTGTTTGGAAGCTTCCAAACCGGCCAACAGATTGGTGGCACTTTTATCGGCCATGCGGTCAAGTGCTACTACTTGGTCGTATTTGAGTTCGTAAAGATCGGCCACGTTTTGCACCAGACCCGCATCGTAGAACTGCTGCACGGTCTCTGCGCCCAGCCCATCCACATCCATGGCCTTACGACCGATGAAATGCTCCATCTTGCCCTTTATCTGTGGCGGACAACCCAACTCGTTCGGACAGAAATGCTGTGCCTCGCCTTCATTCCGTACGAGCTCCGTTCCGCATTCGGGGCAATTATGAATGAACTCTACTGGTTTGAAATCGGCTTGGCGTTTCGATAGATCGACACCCACGATCTTGGGAATGATCTCCCCTCCTTTCTCCACCTGCACCATGTCGCCAATGTGCAGGTCGAGTTTGGCGATCTGGTCGGCATTGTGGAGTGAGGCGCGTTTGACAGTCGTTCCTGCCAACAGCACAGGCTGCAAATTGGCCACGGGCGTAATGGCCCCTGTTCTTCCCACCTGATACGTCACTTCGTTCAAGCGCGTAACGGCCTGCTCTGCCGCAAACTTGTAGGCAATGGCCCATCGGGGCGATTTGGCCGTAAAGCCCAACTCATCCTGATCGGCCAGGCTGTTTACCTTGATGACAACCCCATCGATATCGAAACCAAGCGTGTGACGCTCCGTGTCCCACTTTTGCAGAAAGGCGAAGACCTCATCGGCACTTTTACACAGGCGCATGTGCTCCGACACTTTGAAACCCCACTCCTTCAACTTCATCAAACTATCGTAGTGCGTTTCTGAAATGTTATCAGCGGCCATAGCACCGTACAGGAAGCAACCGAGGCCACGGGAGGCCACCACGGCACTGTCCTGCGATTTGAGCGTGCCAGAGGCCGTATTCCGCGGGTTGGCATACAAGGGCTCGCCTATCTCTTCGCGTTCGCGGTTCAGTCGGTCGAAGTTGTCGCGTGGGAAATAGACCTCGCCCCGCACCTCAAATTCACTTGGGTAATTGCCTTTTGCCTGTAACGGCAGACTGCGGATGGTGCGGATGTTGGCCGTGATCTCGTCTCCTTGAACGCCATCGCCCCGCGTCACAGCCCGCACCATGCGGCCGTTCTCGTATGTGATGCTGATGGCCACGCCATCGAACTTGAGTTCGCACACGTACTCCACTTCGCGCTCCAACGCTTTGGTGATCCGCCCCATGAAGTCCTGCATCTCCTCCTTGCTGTAGCTGTTGCCCAGCGACATCATCGGGTACTTGTGCTTTACGGTGGGGAATTCCTTGGTCACGGTTCCACCCACACGCTGGCTCGGACTTTCCGAACTCAGAAACTCGGGGAATTCGCTTTCCAGCGCCATCAGTTCTTCCAATTTCCTGTCGAACTCGAGGTCGGAAATGGTCGGTTCGCTCAGTACGTAATAGCGGTAATTGTGCTCGTCAAGCTCTTGGCTCAGGGCGGCAATTCTGTTCTTGGCTTCTTCTCGGTTCATCTTATTTCATCATGAAGGAATACATTTTAAAGCCACAGATGCACAGATTAACACAGATTGTTCACAGATAAATACAATTAGAGAAATCTGCGAAGATCTGTGCATCTGTGGCCAACCAATGTCAACTGTATCTCTTTATCAACTCTGTCAACTATCTCTTCTGTTCCCGCTTCAACCGTTTGTGGTTGCGATGAAGGTATTTCTGATAGCGATAATCGCCTTTTTCTTCGAGAATCTTCTCTTTTCGGAACAGTGCCTTGTAAAGATGGCCGGCAAAGATCTTGACCTTGTAACTGAGGATCAGTCCGCTGAAATCGCGCTGTATATCTTGATCTGGAGTCAGTATCTGTCGCCAACCGAGACCTAAGCCTACGCCTACCCAACTGAAAATCTTGTAATGCGCATTGACGCTGACGGTTGCCACAAACTCGTCCACGTCCTTGCCCGGCTCCCATCTAAAGCGGGCGGGGTTCCAACGTTCCACTTCCGCAATACCGTATCCTGCCGAAATGGGCAGTGCCACTTCCCAACGGAAATTGTGAACGAAAACCCACTCCATGAAGGTGGTGTAATAGTGCATTCTGAACTTGCGGTACACCGTAATGGTATCTCTGACCGAAAACTCCTGCGTAGGGGTCTTATCCACAAATCGGGGCATGTAGTAACCTCCGAAACCGATTCGGTACTTCTGAAACATCTGCACCCCGAGTTTCAAACCCCAGAAGTTGGCCGTCTGTCCGAAAAAGGCCGTGTAATGATTGTCCATGGAAATGGATGGCTCCCAGTCTTTGCGATACTTTGCTCGGAGCATTGCCAGTTCCGCCTCCACGGTTTTCAGGTCGAGTGGCTCAATGATGGGCGTATCGACCACCGCAACGGGCGCATTGATGCTGTCAATTTCCTCTTGGGTTGGATACGTTGGAATACCGACCTGAGCATGGGTGGAGAAAAATGAAAAAAGGAAAAGGAGAAATGCGAATAGACCCCCTCCCCGCTGTGCGGTACTCCCCCTTTCAAGGGGGAGAGTTTGCACGCTGCTCCAGCGTTGCATCGAAGTGTAGTTCCCCTCCTTGCAAGGAGGGGTGTCCTGAAAGGACGGGGTGGTCAATTTC
>Ga0172367_10000686_pt1 | contig 51658 bp, 49 predicted proteins | sample Lak10m_FD_114542 | JGI IMG/M metagenome (GOLD analysis project Ga0172367, IMG submission 114542) | Freshwater microbial communities from Kabuno Bay, South-Kivu, Congo - kab_022012_10m | ecosystem: Environmental > Aquatic > Freshwater > Lake | place: Democratic Republic of the Congo: South-Kivu...
CCTTGCTTGCGCCGTTGAGAATTCTCCCCACCAGTCGCTGCTCGTTCTGGTGTTCGGCTATCAGGACAGTTTTGAGCTGACGGCCATCAAGGCCGCTTATTTTGCGTATTTTCTCGATGTGAATACGCCGATCCTGCTTTTTGATTGGCCCGGCGACTACCGGGGTGCCTTTAGGGGGTATGAGAAGGCCTGGGGGTCTGCAACAGCTTCAGGACAGTATCTGGGGGAACTTTTGACAAGGATCATCCGGGAGGTCAAGCCAAAGAAGCTGTGGCTTGAATCTTCAAGCCTCGGCTGCCAGGTCGTCTCCAAGGCCTTTGAGACGATGACCCAATACGGCGATCTTGCGGATGCCGAGGCAGAGCTGACCCACGTTGTCATGGCAGCGCCGGATGTGTCCAAAAATGAGTTTAACGAAAAGTTCAAGGAAGAGATCGCCTCTCTCGCCAAGCAGCTGACGGTCTATGTGGCTTCCAATGACAAGGCCTTATTGATGGCGCAGATCATCGACCGGGAGAAAAAGCTCGGCCGCCAGAGGGTCCAGGCAGAGTCTTACGATCAGTTTGAAGAGGCCCGGGACCTGCTATATCTCAAGTCTTTGGACCCCGACAGGATCTCAATCGTCGATGTGACGCTGGTCAATGAGGCCGGAGGCGGCCATACCTATTACATCGAGACCCCGGAATTTTACGACGATTTTTACATGCGCCTCTTTGGGGATTCCGTGTCCCGTAACAGGCGCCTTTATCTGGTGAATGTCAAAGAGGGCGTTGATTACTGGGTGATACGCCCCAACAGGAAATAGATAAGGCATTCGGTCCTGCCATGCCTGACGGCATTATTCCGGTTCAATTTTCGGAATGGACGGCGCATCTGGGCCCCAAAGAGGCCCGGATCTCCGTTTACAATCATATCCGCGATATCCCCTATGCCATTGTCCCGGAATTGAGAGACCCGGCTTTGGGCCCGGCAGGGATGCTTGAGCTCGGCAAAGGGTCGTGCATCCCCAAGCATTTTCTTTTGGGCATGCTTTTTCAAAAGCTCGGTATCCCGGTCAAATACTGCACGTATCTTTACAGCTGGGACGACCCGCGCATCAAATACCCGCCGGACCTGCGCAACATCGTCAAAGAACTGCCGATGGGGACACATCTGGCCTGCCGGGCCCATATCGAAGGCCAATGGGTCCTGATAGATGCGACGTGGGACAGCGGTCTCAAAAAAGCGGGCTTCCCGGTCAATGAGGCGTGGGATGGCGTCCATCCAACGAAGAATGCCGTTAGGCCCACCCAGGAGATCATCCACGAGACGGTTGAAGACCGCGTAAAATATACGGCCGAGGCCAAAAAGTCATGGACAGAGGCCCAAGCCCGGGCTTATGAAAAATTCCCGGCTGTTTTTAACGCATGGCTGGAGGCCTGCCGGAGAGCGGGTTAAGGCGATGAGCATCATAGACAAAGCTTTAGAGTTCCTGAAAGCGAGAGAGTTCGTCGCGGTGGCAATGGCTGATAAGGCGGGAAAGCCCAACGCTGCCCCGAAATTATTATTGAAGATAGACGGCCGGACGGTTTATTTTATCGATTACAGCATCGGCAGGACTTTTGAAAACCTGAAAGTCCATCCCGAGGTCTCTTTGACGTTAATGGATGTCAGGTCTCTTGTCGGGTATATCCTGAACGGCAAAGCTGAGATCATCGAGAAGGGCGGGATCTACGATGAGTGCGTCGAAGAATTGCGCAATAGGGAAATCGAGCTTTCCGTGGAGCGCGTTGTGGCCGGGGTGCATATCGGCAAGCCCCACAAGGAATTTGAAGTAGATATCCCCGAGCGTTTTCTGGTGTATAAAATCAGGATCGGGGAATGTTTTGAGATAAGCCCCCGGGGCGTTGTCAGGCAGGAAAGCAGCTGACGTCTGCGCAGGATATGCGGTGTTTCATCGAGACGGAAACACTTGTTCCCGGAAACGAAGCAACCTATCAAAACAGGAGGATGGCAATGGTAAGAAAAATTTTGTTCATTGCTGCAGTCCCGGTCCTTTTTTTGTTGTCCGGTTGCGCCTCGGTGGATATTCTGCAGACTCCTTTGAAGTACGGACAGCAGATATCCGACAGCTCGGCTGAATTCAGCGGTTTTGATATACCGGCGCTTTCGGAAGCCATATTGAAGCTTAACAAACGCGAAGGGAAAATGGGCGTTTACGACATAGAGCGCGTTTCCGGCGGCTCGTTTACGGTGAAAATAACCGATTGGGCCAGCATCAGCGAACCGGGTATCGGCCCCCATCTCAAAGGCGCACGGCTTCAAAGCAGAACCTGGTATTACACGTTGAGAGTGAGCTTGTCGGAAAAAGAAAATAAAGTATTTTTACAGGCCGAAAAAGGAAAGTATGTCCTTACGGTAAAAGGGTCGCCTTTGCAGCCGGGGGAGACGTATATGTGCGATGACCGGACAAGCCTGCTGCCTTATATGGTTACCACCTCGGGCGAATCAGAGCAGTTTAACCGCGGGCTTTCCGCGCCTTATGAAAGAGATTTGGACGAAGACGAATTCAAATACAGTTTTAAAGATTTTGTCCTGCTTCTCGAGAAATATTTGCCCGCTGGAAATTGATGGGAGAGGGGTCCTATGCTTAAGAAACAAAAATTGGTCTGTTTATTGGCAGGAATAATTTTACTCGGCGGGTGCGCGACGGGAAATATGCGCCTTGCGCCCAAGGGCGTCTCCGGTTTGCCGCCGGCCATGGCCCGTTTTGAAGAAACGAAAGGGCTTTTCTGTTCCGAACTCCCCGCGCTCTACGATATCTCCCACCTCAAGGCCGGCAGTTCCGTAAAAATGAAATTGACCTTTGAGGAAGGGCGGCCTTCCGACGCCACCATGACTCTGCTCGAGATCAAAGATGCCGGTATGCAGAAACGATATAGGGTGGAGGTCACAAGCGACAGGACCCGCTATGTCCTCGATGGCGGCCCGTCGGCCTTCAACAGGGTCATCTGTTCGGACGACTTCAAGATCGACAGTTATTATGTGAAGGGGGACGACAACGTGTGGGTTGCTTTAGTCGGCAGTTTTGTCTCCTGCCGCGCGGCAGGTGTTTTGTATGAATTGATCCGGCGCGCATGCGATCGCGAGCCGCCGGAGGGCAGGGAAGTGCCGTCCATGAAGGATGCGAGCATCGAAACAAAGATCATTGATTTTAAGTTTCTTGCGGATGAAACGTTGAATATTTCCGGCCGCCCTGTCCCGTGCAAAGTCTATGCCGTCAAGACCATCAGCCGGGAGGTCTTTGCGCCATTGGCGCATGCCGCCGCCTCTACGGCCATCGTAGAGGAGACGAAAAAGGTCTGGATTTCCGATGAGGTCCCGTTCGGCCTTGTCAAAAGCGAGGGCAAAAAAACAATGAACATGGAAGTCCCGGGCATGGGTTTTTTGACCATGGGCCAAAGCATGCGCGAGGCCTGCGACGTCGAGGAGTTTCATTATTAGATAGCGAAGCCGGGAGAGTCTTGTCAGAAAACCCGCCGCAAGAGGCGGGTTTTTTGCAGGAAAGCCCGGTCACCAGGGGATGCGGCGCCTGTGCTGAAAAAATTGTCCGGTAGGGCCGTTGTCCGGCCGTGTGGCGAGCCAGACGATATCTTTGGCGGCTTCTGCGGGAGATTGTGGGGCTTCGGGGCCGCCGAGGTCTGTGCGGGTCCAGCCGGGGCAGACGGAATTGACGGCGACGTTTGCGCCGCGGCAGGCGTCGGCAACCATTCTTGTGACGGCATTCAGAGCGGTTTTGGAGAGTTGGTAAGCCGGGACTTTTTCTGCGTCGGTCATGCTGTTCAAGTGTCCCAGCGTCGAGGAGATGTTGATCACCCGCCCATAGCGGGCTTTCATCATCAGGGGGATGAACGTCTGGCACATTTTCAAAGCGCCCAGGGTGTTGACTTCAAGGGTCGCGCGCATAATGCCGGTGTCGGCCTCAAGAATGCCCGGTCCTTCGCCGTAGTCCATCTTTCTGGGGGCCTTTTTGATCCTGCGCCGCAGGAGGCCTTCAACTTTGCTCATTCCTGCGTCTAAAGAAATGCCGGCATTGTTGACAAGCACATCCACGCGGCCGAACTTCTTCATCACAAAAGAGCGCAGGGCGGCCGGATGCCTGTCGTTGAGAAGGTCCAGCACATGATAGGCAACCGCCAGCCCCGTGTTTTTGAGCTTTTCGGCCGCGGCCTTGCCTTTGACAGGGTCGGGCGAGGCGAGCACGACCTGAAATCCGAACTCGCCCAGATGCCGGCAAACCTGGAACCCGATCCCACGGTCGGCGCCGGTCACAATAGCGACCCTTCTGGTTCTCATGCTTTTTTTCATACGACAATTGTAGCTCGCAGCGGCTTTATTGACAAACGGAATATGCCGAAGAAGCGCCGGAAAGCCGCGCCCAAAAATTTGTTGCTAAAAATTTAGCGGTTTTATAAAATTATAAAAGATGGCTGTTACAAGGCCGCAGAGAGAAAGGGCGGGCGCCACAGCCGGCGCCTGGGAAACGAAAAAAAGGGGGGTCATATGAAAGACAAAATCATCCTGGGGGCTGTGATTGTGTTGGCGGCGGCTTTTCTCCTTGAGAACGCTTATCTGATGGGCAGGCACAGCGGAGAAAAAGCCCAGCAAAAGAACGTCGTTGTGCAATATCAGCCATTTCCCATGCCGAAGCCTCTTGAGAACAATCCCGCGTTCATGATGGATATGCGGCCCCGGGGATCGTTTGATGAAATAAACGGGATGCAGGAGGTAAGGCAGGAGCGGATGCTGAAGATGGCGCAGGAGCAGATGCGGCGCATGCAGGATCCCGGTTTTTATTCGGGGCCGGAGCAGAAAGATTTTTTGAACCTTCCCGCGCCTGCCGCTTCAGGCCAGAGTTTTCGCGATAAGGACACGGCGTATATCATCAACATCAGCATGCCCGGTTTTGAGAAAAAAGACATCCATGTCCGCACAGAAGGCAGGCAGTTGATCGTGTCCGGAGAGACCGCAAGGGGCGGCACAGAGAAAGGCCGCAATTTCTATGCCCAGGAATCGCGGTCCGGCAATTTTATGAGCACGTTTCTATTGCCGCAGGACGCCAGGATCAACCAGATGACGACGCAATACAAAGACGGCATCTTGACGATCACGATCCCGAAAAACAAGACCTCAAGTCCGCGCAGATAAAAGACAGGCGCGATTTCTATCTTCGACCCCCTATGGCATCATGCTGTAGGGGGTTTTGAATCCTTGTGGTATAATAACCCCCAACTAAAGAGGAGGGAGTATGCATATTGTCAGTGGGGTCAACGCGCTTCTTTGCGGTATCATCTGGGTCGTCGGCCTTCTTGTTTACCGCAAGACCAAAATCAAAGCATCTTTTTATGTCGGCATTGCTTTCGGGCTTTTCGGTATCTCGCATCTTCTGGCCGCCGCGACATTCCCGTGGGTCTTGCCCTCTGTTTTGGCCGTCAGACTTGCGGCGTATGCCGTCGTCCTTTTTTCTTTGTATAAGCTTGCGTATAAGTGAGAGCAATCGTTTCCAAAGGATGATTCCATGAAAAAAATCACGATGACGACAAACGCCCGCAAAGACCTGCTTCTTCTCTTTTTCTTCGCCCTTTTGGTCTTTGTCCTTTCGTATTATTTCGATATCTTCATCTTCATCGTGAGATTTCTGGAAAGACACCCCCGGCACATCATCTATGTGGACGAAGTCGTCATGAGCCTGCTGTCTCTGAGCATCGGTTTTGCGGTGTACTCCTGGCGCAGATGGGTGGAATTAAGGAAGGAAACAAGCGAGAGGATCAGATTGCAGGAAGAGCTTCTCAAGATGGCCGAGACGAGGGCGGAAGCTGAGCGCATTATCTGCAAGCAGCTTCATGTTGAGATCGAACAGCGTAAGCAGGGTGAAAGAAACGCCTCGTCGCAGGGCCACAAAAACAAGGGGCCGTTCAGGCGCCCTTCGTGATCGGCGAAGATTTTCCCCGGCCCGCCGCCGGCAGGCGTTAAGGCAAGGGCCTCTTATGACAAAAAAGTTTTTATCGGCCGTACTCTGTGCGTTGCTTCTTTGTCCTTGTCCTGCAAACGGCAAGGATGCGTTCCAGCGTTGTCTTTTTGTCACGCTCGTGCAGGATCCGCCTGTCCTTTCCAGCCGTCAGGAGATCACCCGCCTCATCGATTTTGCGAAACAGGCGCGCATCGATGTCCTCTTTGTGCAGATTTACCGTTCCAATCAGTCGTGGTTCCCTTCGGCGATAGCGGACCCGTCGCCTTATCATGAGGCCATGAACCGTCTTTCTGAAGACCCTTTCAGGCTTTTTATGGAACAGGCCCGTGCAGCGGGGATCCGCGTGTATGCGTGGCTCAATATGTTGAGCCTGGGCGATAACAAAGACGCGAGGCTTTTGAAGAAGTATGGGCCCGGCATCCTCACGAGGAACCGCAGCGCAAAAAAGAGACTTCAGGATTACAGGATCGACAGCCAGTATTTTCTGGAGCCCGGAGATCTGCGGGTCCGCAAGGAGCTTTTGGGGATCGTCGAGGAGATCCTGGCCGCCTATCCCGAGTTGGACGGTATTCTTTTTGATTATGTGCGTTATCCGGATCCCAGCCCTGATTACGGCTACACGCAGATGAATATGGAGCGGTTCCGGCAAGCGACCGGCCGCGAGACCGTTGAAAAAACCGACCCGGCCTGGCAGGATTGGAAACGGGCCCAGGTGACGGAGACGCTGTGTGAGCTCGTCAAAAAAACCCGCGCGATGCGGCCCGGCATCGGGGTGGCTGCGACAGGCTGCGCTCCCTATACCCGGGCGTATGCCGAGGCTTTTCAGGACTGGCCATCATGGTTGAGCTCGGGGCTCGTAGATTTTGTGACATTCATGAGCTATCCTCCCGATGCAGAGGAATTCGAAACATTTGTCCGGGGCGCCGAAAGTAGAGTTTCTGATTTTACGAAGGTCATGGTCGGGGTGCCGGCATATAAGCTGGCGGCATCTCCGTGGGTATTTGCCCGTCAGCTCCGGTTTTGCAGAGAGTCGGGCAGCGGCGGCTTTTGTGTCTTCCACTACGGCAGTCTGTCGGGCCATCCCGCCCTTGCCCGCGCCGTTATCGGTACTAATAATCCTTAGGCCTGGAGCCGGTTGTGAGCCTTATCCGTTTATCCGAAGAGCAAAAGATCGTTTTTGTGACGACGGCTGTTGTCCTGTTTGTCTACGGCCTCATGGAGCTCCACGATCTTTACAGCATGACCGGCATCGCCTCATGGTATGGGAAGCGTTTTATGGGCAGGAAGACGGCCGCCGGCGAGATTTTTGATCCGGAGAAGATGACGGCAGCCCACAGGCGCTTGGCCATGGGCACCCTTGTCAGGGTCACAAACCTGAGAAACGGCCGCCAGGTGACCGTGAGGATCAACGATCGCGGGCCTTATATCCCCGGCCGCATCATAGATTTGTCCCGGGCTGCGGCCCGGCAGATGGGCATGCTTGAGAAGGGGTTGGCCCCCGTCAACATGGAGATCGTCGCAAAAGAGTAGCCTGTTTTTCGATAAGAATTTCCGCAGACGACAGGACCCCGTCAGAAAATAATGTTTCTGACGGGGTAAACTTTTTTTGGGGTACGACGTCTAACGGGATGAGGGAGGATTTATGAGATATGTTATGGTTGTTATACCGGTTTTTGCCTGCATCCTAGGGTTGTCCTTGCCGGATCCGGGTTATTGCATCCAGGAGGGGGAGCGGGACTCTCGGAAGTTGCGTGAAGATATCCAGATTCTTAACCTCTTGAATGGTCTGGAGCTGTCCAGGGACCAGACGGTATTTATTATCTCAAAGGCCAGGGAAGTCCAACAGCTTCGCGACAGCGCGCAACAGAAAATGGCATCGGCCGAGGCAGACCTGACCGATTCTTATGCCGTCATCAAGGAACAGGTCCAGGAAGGCCGTGTCGTCATAGAAAAGGAAGACGCCAGGCATTTTCACAAGATCAAGATGGAAGCAGAAGGCGCGCTTCATCAGGCGCAGGCCCGGGTAGAGGAGATTGCCGCGGAAGTGGAAGGGCGGCTGGAATCCTATCAGCTTGCGGCCCTGGATGCTTATCGTCTTTGCATCATCCCTATTGTTTCGCAGGGCCGTATCGGCCAGGCGGGTTCTTCGGACGGCGTCTGCCGTTTGCTGGAACGTGCGCAACGCATGTCTTCTGAGACTTTCCAACGCAGGAAAAATGAATTGGCCGCGCGCGCCATCGGACAGTTGAAAAACAAGAGGGCTGTCACCGGTGAAGAAGAGGCGGTTTTGCGGTTTAAGGTTTTAGAGGCATTCGAAGAAGCCCGGCGGATGGATGCCGCCGATTTCGCCCTTCAGAAAGATCTTCTTGCCGACAGGCTTTCCCAAGAGCTCTTGCCAAAAAGGCAAGAGCTTTCCCGCAGCGACAAGATCAAAACATTCCTGCTTTCCGACAACGCCATACTCCTTCTCGAGGAAAGATTAAGCCGTCAGGTGTGAATGTCCTGTTTTTCGCCGTTTTGTCCAAGCGTCCTTGCCGGGATGTCATGTGTTGACATGTGTCTTTTTCTGCGTTAAATAGAAGGAGAGGCGCAGGCCGTTTTTACCCCTATTCCCGCGGGGACGGGAAATTTGCAGCATGACGACAGAGGAAGGCGGTACGAAAAGATGTTGACTGCGGTTTTGCAGGCGAAGGTAAAGAAGGCTCAGTCCAACGAGATGACGGAGCACGTCATCTACAGCCGGCTGGCTTCGGCCGCGGCCCCGGCCCACAGGGCGGCGCTGAAGAAGATCGCAGCCGAAGAATTGAGGCACCACGATTTTTTCAAGGGTTTGACAGGGGAAGACGTCAAGCCGAACCGGGCGAAGGCCCTCTTTTTTGTTTTTCTGGCCCGCACCCTCGGTTTAAATTTCGCCCTGAGGTTATTGGAATCGGGAGAGGATGCCGCCCAGGATTATTACGGGGAATTGCGGAGCGTCTCTTGCGAGATCGACGGGATCATCAGGGACGAGAAAGACCATGAAGAACGGCTCCTGGGTATGATTGATGAGGAACGCCTGCAGTATGTCAGCTCGATGGTCCTGGGTCTCAATGATGCCCTCGTGGAATTGACGGGCGCCCTGGTAGGTTTTACGCTGGCGCTGCAAAAGACCCGGCTCGTCGCCATCGTCGGGTTGATCACGGGTATTGCAGCGTCTTTGTCCATGGCCTCTGCGGAATATCTTTCCACCAAGCATGAAGAGACGTCAAAGAGTCCGCTGAAGGCCAGCATCTACACGGGCCTGACCTATGTCGCGACGGTCACCATCCTTGTCTTGCCCTATTTCATCTTTTCCAATATTTATGCCTGTCTCAGCTGGGTTGTGTTGGGCGCCCTCTTGATCGTCTTTTTGTTCACCTTTTATATCTCCGTCGCCAAAAACCTCGATTTCAAAAAGCGGTTCCTGGAGATGGCGGGTTTGAGCCTGACCATTGCTGCGCTTAATTTCGCCATCGGCCTGGTCATCAGGAAAGTCTTCGGCATCGATGTCTAGCGTTTTCAAACAATAAGGAGGTTTTTTGTGAACATCCCCCTGGTGCTGACCCACAGGCGGACCATTGTTTTTTTGAACGGCCTTCTGTTTCTTATCACCCTCGGGGTGGTCTATGATGCGTTTATCCTTTTTTTCCGGGCCGGTAATGATGCGCTCTCTATTGAAAATCTTCTCGACGGGATCGCGACGATTTTTGTGGCTTACGGCGTGGCCCTGGAAGAGAGGGATACGTTGATGAAGTTCTTCAAGCTCTATCCGCAATACCTGGATGACGGGCAGAAGAGGACCGATGCCGTCTGCCATTTTTACGGCTTGAACTACCTGTTGATCGGGCTTTTCATGGAGGTGGCGATCGAAACGATCAAGCTGCCGCATAAGGTGTTCAATACCCTCGTGGCCGAAGAGGTCGTTTTCGGCATCGGACTCGTTTTCTGCCTGACGGGGTGTGTCCTTCTTTTGAAGAACATGTATCTTTTGTCAAGGTTTCCCAAAGCGGCCTGATGCCTTCTGCAGGCCTGGAGCGCGGATAAAAGAAAAATCCTGGCGTTTGACCCGGATCCTTCTTCCGGGGTGTTTTGTTATAAAGATAAAAGACGGGTTTGTTTTTGTGTAACGGCACGCAGCGATTTGCCGCACACAAATTTTTCCCATCCTTCCGTGATATCGCTTGACTCCCATTGTCTTTGAGATTAGACTAAAAAAGAATCGCAAACCCCGCGAGAGGTCGATATGTTCGAAGTCTTTGCTTATCATCCGGACAAAGGGCTGCAGACGGACTTGACGGCTGAAGGAGTGGCGGAAGTCATCAAGGACAGTCGGACGCTTTTGTGGCTGGACCTGATGGACCTCGACGACGCGGACGTGGACCTGTTGACCTCCGTTTTTAATCTGCACCCTTTGACCGTCGAAGACCTGATCATGCCGAGTGCGCGGACCAAGGTCGAGAAATTCGCAGACTATATGTTTCTTGTCATGTTCGCCCTTGAGTCCCATGATGCGGGCCTGCACGGCAAGGTCAAGACCCTGGAGCTGGATTGTTGTCTCGGCAAGAACTATCTCATCACCTGCCATATGCAGCCCGTCCCGTCTTTGTCCGTCTGCAAAGACCGCATCAGGAAACAATCCCCGATCCTTCTGCAGGGCGCGGACATGTTGTTGTATTCGATCCTCGATTCCTGTGTCGACAGCTATTTTCCCGTCATCAACGATTTCGACAATCTCGTGGATGAGATGAGCGACGAGCTTTTCCGCGACCCGACCCAGGAGACACTCAAGAAGATTTATCATCTCAAGAACGACGTTATGTCGTTGCGTCGCACGATCGGCCCGCAAGCAGATGTCGTCAGCCTGATCCAGCGGGGCGACTTCGAATGGATATCGCCGGCCAATTCCGTTTACTTCCGCAACATCTACGACAACCTCATCCGTCTCAACGATATCGTGGGTACGTCGCGCGAGGTCATTGCAGGCGCGATGGAAGCCTATGTGTCGGTCGTCTCCAACCGTCTCAACGAGATCATGAAGACGCTGACGGTCATCGCGACGATCATGATGCCTCTGACGTTGATCGCCAGCATCTACGGCATGAATTTCAAGCATATGCCGGAACTGGAACATCCGCTGGGGTATTACGGCGTGTTGGGCTTTATGGCCGTCGTCGGCATTACGATGGTGGCATATTTCAAGCGCAAAAACTGGTTTTAATCTATTTTGTCTTTGTGTCGTCTAAAGAAAGGAGTTTTTATGTTTAAGAGGATATGGGGGATGTTGATCGTCGGTGTGGTTTCGGCCCACCTAACCGGATGCGTGGCTGTCGTTGCCGGAGCCGCAGGAGGGGCCGGGACAGCCACATGGCTCGGCGGTAAGCTTACCCAGCAGGTCAATGCTTCGTTCGCGAAGACTCAGAAGGCGACCAAGTCCGCCCTGGCCGCGATGAGACTGTTGGTCACCAAGGAAACCGTCAAGGAGGACGTCGTCCAGTTCGTGGGAGATTATACGGACGGACGATCCTTCTGGATCGACATCCGTCCTGTGTCGACGACGGAGTCGCGCCTGGACATCCGTGTCGGCGTGCCCGGCGACAAAGATGCTTCGCGCAAGGTGCTCGACAAGATCCTGACGTATTTGTAAGGAAAGATGTCTCGGTATAGGGTCTAGCCCAGAAAGGGTAGGTCTCCGCATGGCTCATCCGATTGAGCCAGGTAATTCCAAATAAGCGAAGGGTCTAACCCAGAAAGGGTAGACCTTCGCAATTCCAAATAAGCGAAGGGTCTAATTCCGCCAGGGGCGGAAGGGATGGTCAAAGAAATATTCCTCGTCTCAACGCTTGTAAATTTTTGCCACGACTCAGCCAGCGTAGCTGGCCAGTCGGCAAAAATTTTCTGCGCAGACTCGGGGTTAATTTTGTAAAGAAAGAAACCTCGGTATAGGCAAAATTAAGGAGGTTTTATGGAAATGGTCAAGAAACAGGCCCACTGGTTTTTGCGGTTGGCCATTGCTGCTGTTTTTCTGTTTCACGGTTTGACCAAATTTCCGACTATCTCCATATTTGCTTCTATGATGAAGCTCCCATGGCTTATCGCCTTGGCTGTTCCCGTATGCGAAACCATGGGATCGGTTTTGATCCTTATCGGCGGTTGCGTCAACGACCGGGGGTGGACGACGCGCGTGGGGAGTTTCCTCATTATTCCCGTGATGGCGGCCGCTATCTACATGATCCATTGGGGACAATGGAGTTTTTTGCCTTCGTCATCCCATCCGATGGGCGGCATTGAATTTCAGACGGTGCTTCTGGCGGTGCTGTTCTATCTGTTGATCAAGGGGAAAGACGCATAACCTGGGCCGGTTGCATAGACCAAAAGGAGAGATGCCATGAAGCTTAATGTGAAAGCTTTCGGGTTAGCGGCGGGCATCGTCTGGGCCGCTGGGGTTTTTCTGATAGCGATCCTTTGTATGCTGACCGGCTGGGCCGTGGGGTTTGTGGCCCTTCTTTCCGGGGTCTATGTCGGTTATAATCCGACGATCCTGGGGAGTTTGGTGGGCGCCCTATGGGCATTTTTTGACGCCCTGATCGGCGGTCTGCTGTTTGCCTGGCTTTACAATAAACTCATAAAATGAAGGCTGCGGCCGCGGCTTTTTGTTTTGAAGCGACAGATGCCGTAAACGGCAGAAGGGCCGTCTTTTTCCAAAGGCGGCCCTTTCTGTTTTAAAAATCCATGTCCAGGAGAGATTTTTCCCCTTCGCAGGAGGAGAGGCGCATTGTCGAAGATTTCCGCCGCATCGCCGCCACGGTCCCGTTGCCGGACAGCCACAAGCTTTTTATTTTACAGGTCTACAGCGGATTGAAACCTTCGGGGACTTTTGACGGTTTGCCGCAGACGGATATGGCGGCGATCAGGAACCTGGCGGTCCTTTTGAAGCGCCTATTTTTGTATTATCGGGTGTTCCGGCTTGGGAAGAATGTTAAGATTATTTTTTCCCGCAGGCGCCAAGACGTTGGAAGGTTGTTCGATATTCACGACGGAGTGTTCCGGCGGCGCCGGCATGTCCGTGAATACGGCCGTCTCCTGGGATACCCGCCGTGTTGTGTCGCGAGATTCAGGGCTCAGGGCAATCCCTGGTCTTTCATTTGCGATGTCGAAGATTATCTTGGGCGGTTCCCGTCTTCTTCTTATGCAAGCCGGCTTTATTGGCAGCCGGACGCACGTCTGAACCGTTACGCCGGCCACCCCTTGATATTTCACTGGCCCTGTCGTTTAGATTGCCCTTCTTCCATAGGGCTGGCAGATAAGGTTCTTTCCTTGTACGAGTCTTATCGGCCAGGCCTTGCGCAAAAACTCATGTCCGGTCTGGCAGCGCCCGTTCTTGTCTTCCGGTCAGGGAATTATGTCAGGTTTTCTGCCCCCATGCGCCGCGGCACGATCCGATACGCGGCCGTAAATTGTGTTACTCCGCTTTTGTTGGAAGCAGGGGCCCTGGGGCCGGAAGATGAAAAAGTCCTCAGGATCATGCGGACCATCGAGGCAGGGAACAAGATTTCCTTCAGCGGGCGCAGTTTTACGGTTCGTCTCAACGGCCGCTCCACCCTCGAAGTGAATTTTTCCGACAGGTTTTTCTGCTTTTTAGATTTTAATCCCCCGGCCGGAATTCCCCGGCCTCGGCCTGCCGGGGCCGGGGATGCCCGCCGCTAAAGATCGGCGGGTCCGCCTAAGTTGTAGTGGCGGAAATGCGGTTGCCTTTGGGAGGGAACCCTCCGTGGGGTTCCAGAAGACCGGCAGGGGTGACGGGGCTTGCATGAAGATGCGGCAGTTTTTTGCGCCAGGCCCGGCCGGGGGTCCCGTGTCTTCTTATGGAGATTATTCGAGAAGCGGGGCCCGCGGGTGATTGGCATTGTAACATAACGGCAAAAATTATATAATTTATATATGGAGAGAAAATATTTTTTTGATAGAGTGGACTCTCCGGGGTTGGGACGGGAGGGGCGAGGCGGCGATGAGCGCGGGGGAGCGGCCGCGGCCTCTTGCGCCGGTGCAGGACAGGAAAAAAGACTTTCTTCCCCGGAGGAGAGGCTTCCGGTTTCGGGTTCTGTTTCAAGTTTTTTGTGTTTTTTGCCGATGTCTCGGAAGAAAATAGAGGCGTCGCCTCGTTATTCGGCAGGGTTCACGCTGGTGGAGGTCGTCTTGGCGTTGGCGATCCTTGCCGTGACGTTGTCGGGTCTGCTGTTGACGTATGTCAGCATGTTCGTCCTGACGGACATGCAGCGCGATCATGCCTTGGCAAGCAACAGCCTTTTGGCCAGGCTTGAAGAGATCAGGGCGATGGATTTTGACAGCATTCCTGCGGCCGCAGGCCCTTTTAATTTGACCGATTACGGGTTTCCGGCCGATCGGTCCAGCCGCGGGCGCGTGGAGGTGACCACCAGTTTTTCCGGGTATCCGGCAACGCTGACAAAGGTGCGCCTTGTCGCGTCTTATGCGACACGGCTCAACAGGACTGTCGGGGAAGATAGGGATTTCAACGGAGCCCTGGATGTCGGTGAAGACGTCAACAACAACAGCCGTCTCGATTCGTCCGCAGAGGTGGTGAGTCTTGTTGCAAAGTAAAGTCTTTTTTCAGATTTTGAAGCACCGTCGCGGCCATACGTTGATCGAACTGGTCGTGGTTTTCTGTATTTTTCTTATTATGTTTTCCATGTTCACTCTCATTTTGAGGAATGCCGACAGGGATTGGGAGATCGGCAGGGACAAGATCATTGAGAGCCGGGAGGCCCGGCGGGCAGGAGACAAGTTGTCGGGGCTGGTCAGGGAGGCGAACCCCGACTGGGTGATCAACGGCACGCATTATCCGGTATCGATCACCAATAACACGCGCATTGATTTTTACCGTCCCATCTTCAACGCCTCCGGCATCGTGACGTCTTTGCAGAAGGTCACCTTTAAGCTCGACCCTGCCGATGCGTCGCGCCTCTTGATGAAGGAAGGGACGGCCGCCGAAACCGTGGCGGCAACGTCCGTAGAAAACTTTTTTGTCGATTGCGGCTGTTCGGGGTGCGTCGCGGTGACCGATGCCTGCCCGCGCGTCTTGATGGAAATAGAAACCAGGCGGGAGGCCGGTTTTGATTGGGAATCCCGAATAACGCTGCGCAATTTGAACATGACGGTTTCAGCCGGCACAACGGTTGAGGAGCCGGCCGAAGGCGAGTTTTAGAGGTAAGATTAAGGGAACTAACATATTACTCCCCGTGTAAGCATCTTGACAATTTATGTCTCGGCCTGCCTTGGCCTTGCCCGAAGGGCAGGCCGAGCAGGCCAGACCAGCCTTCACAGAGTTCAGGCGGGTTCCACAGAAAGCGGAACACTGGCCCTTCAGATGGGGCCAGGTGCAGCCATAAATTCTCAAGATACGCTCGCCTGCCTGCCGGCAGGCAGGGAGTTAATTCCGCCAGAGGCGGAATTAAGGAGAGGGCCATGGGAGAATACAGGGATGAAAAGGGGGTTGCGCTGGCCGCTGTCCTGATGGGGGTGGCCGTGCTTTTGGTCCTGGCGAGCATATTTTTTTCAAGCGCGCTGACTCAGAAGACGTCGGTGGATATCCAGAAATATGCGATGCAATCCCTGGCCTTGGCTGAGGGAGGGGCCGCGCAGGCACGGGCAGAGCTTAAAAGGCGTATCCGCGTGGATTTGAAAGGGAGGGTGGAAGATGATACCCAGCATTGGACGTCCTCCACCTTCTCGACATATGTGACAGGAAATAATTCCTTGGGTTTCTTGCAAGATTTTGCCTACGCGACGGGGCAGCCGCAATTCTCCGTATCCGGCGATACCGCAACATTGACGTTGACTGCGCCTGACCTTAACACGGGGATCAGCGGCAATTATACCTCGACGCTCATGGTATCGCCCAACGGCGCGCCTACGAATCCTGCCCAGGATATATTTATTTTCCCTTATCTTTATACGATCAGCTCCCAGGGGTCAGTTTCGGCCATGGATCCTCCTGTGCTAAAGACCATCCGCTTATGGCAGGGACAGTTCACCTTGACGGTCCTTCGGGCCAACTTTGCCAAATTCGCATTATTCACGAGTCACCACACCACGCCTTCGGGCACGACCGTCTGGTTTACGGAGAATACCAATTTTACAGGGCCTGTCTCGACGAACGAACGTTTCAGTTTTGCCAACAATCCGTCGGGGCATTTTTCGGATGAAGTCACTCAGCATGAAACCAAGGCCAGGTTTTACAACGAAGGGGCGTCTATCCTGCTGGATGCGGATGCCAATGGCACGAAGGATGTGCCTATTTTTGATGTGGGATTTACGCGCGGCTACAGTTTGATCAATCTTCCTTCTACCGTGACGCAGAACGATCTCAAGACCCAGGCCCTGGGAACGATGTCCAATCCAGGCTCCGACGGGATCTATGTGCCGGAAAGCGGCGGCGCGCTCACCGGCGGCATCCTGATCAAGGGGGATGCCGGCGTGACGATGAGCGTTGACGCAAGCGATAACGCCATCTATACCATCACGCAGGGGTCGACGACAAAAAATATCACGGTCAACCGCACGGCCAACCAGACCACGGTGCAGACCGTCGGCGGCAGCACGTCGACGTACGCGGGTTTGCCGGACGGCGTCAGCAACGAAGGGACGTTGATTTATTCCCTGGACGATATCACGTCATTTTCAGGGACCGTGCAAAAAGATTCTTCCGTGACGGTGTCGGCCGAACGGGATATTGTTGTTTCCAACAATGTACGCTACGAGAAATATACGGCCAGTCCTTTGAGCGGGGTCAATCCGGACACGGGCACGGCTGCCGATAATATGCTGGGTATCATTGCCTGGGGAGGCGATGTGCGCATCGGGACGAGCGCGCCGAATAACGTCGAGATCCACGGCATCATCATGGCGCCTCACGGGGAATTTAAGGTGGATAATTACGACTCGGGCGCGCCGCGCGGCACGGCTACGCTTTTGGGCGGCGTCATCACGGATTTTTACGGCGCGTTCGGCCAGTTTTCCGGAACGACGCCCATCCACGGGTATGGCCGCAATTTTGTTTACGATCCGCGCGTCCTGAACGGCAAGACGCCGCCGTATTTTCCTTATCTGTCTGGTTTTACGGCCCAGGACGATCAGCATATGGACGATAGATTGATCTGGGAAGGAGAAGGGGTGTAGCATGAAAAAAACGTCTCTCAATTTATTGTTGATAGCAGGATGTGTTTTAGCGGTGGTTGTCCTGGCCTTGGCGCTCATCGCCTTCTGGATGGAGAAAAAGACGGGATATCCCCCGGTTGCAACGCCGCCGGCCGATGCCCCTGCAAATATTCCGGCACATGAGGTCCCGGCTGTTGGTTCGGCGCCGGCCCAAGGGCATGAAGTCCCAGGGGCCGCGCAAAGTCCCGAACAAGAGGGGGAGCAGGAAAAGACTGTCGAATATGACGGTATTGTCCGCGGTCCGATGACGATGTGAGGAGAGGGGTTTTGGAAGAGGAAAGCTGCAGCGCCCCGCCGGATGAAAAGGATATCCGGCGGGGCGTTCTCTTTCCTAGAGTTTCTTGAGGAGTTCTTCGGCGGCTTTTTTGCCCGACAGAAGCATGCCTCCGAAGATGGGGCCCATGCGGGGTCCGCCGAAAGCGGCGTTGGCGCACATGCCGCAGACATAGAGGCCTGGAGCCACTTCGCCGGTATTTTTGACGGTTGTCGCTTCGGCGATCTCGGCCCACATGGAGCCTTCGCCGGCGGCCCTTCCGGTTTTTGTCTTGAGGCGTATCCCGGATTTATTTTCGACGATATGGACGATTTGCGCATCGTGGCCTGTGCCGTCGACGACATAGGAGGCGCGCATCGTGATGGGATCCACGTGGAGCCGCGCCATTTCGACGGCCGTCCAGTTGAGGACGAGTCCGCAGACGCGGTTTTTCCTGATCATGACATCTTCGGCGCTCATGCAATTGAAGACGGCCGCGCCGGCCTTGAGGGCTTGTGCGCACAGCGTCGCCGTGGCTTCGATGGAATCCGCCAGGTAATAGCCGTTTTCCCAGAGGCGGCTGCGGATGCCGAATTCGTCGAGGATCTTTTTGGCCTGGGTCTGGACGACGATCTCGTTGAACATGATGCCGCCGCCCCACATGCCTCCCCCGACGGACAGTTTGCGTTCGAAGATGGCGACTTTCTTGCCTTTTTTAGCCAGGTAATAAGCGCAGACCATGCCGGAGGGGCCGGCGCCGGCGATGGCGACATCGACACAGAGATGGTCGGTCAGCTTTTTCGTGTAGGCGTCAATGATAGCCCTTGAAACCTTGATTTCGTCGATCATGCTTTTTCCTTTCTTCAACGGGTGATGATGCCATGAGGCGCCAGACCTCCAGAAGGCCCGCGGCGCATGTTTGCATTTTAGCAAATCGGGGACGAATGTAAAGAATGAGCCGGAAAAATTTGATTGTGCGATAAGTCGGCTTTTGGTAAAGTATCTTCAATCCCTCGGCAGGAATTCCCGGCTTCGGCCTTGGCCGTAGCCGGGAAGGGAGGCGGTGCTGCCTCGGGAGGGAACCCCCGGATTCGTCCTGTCCATGGCAGGCCCGGCGGATTCCACTGAATTTTAACCGGATGGACGCGGAGAAACGAATATGAGACGCATCATCATGGCAGGGATTGTTCTTGTATTTCTGGCCGCTTTGGCGACGGCGGTTTTTGTTGTTTTTTTTGACCAGGCCGTCCTTGTGCGCAAGGGGACGATCTATCATGAGCGGGTCAAAGAAAAGGTCGTTGCCCTGACGTTTGACGATGGTCCGTCTCCTCTCTGGACCCCCCGGATCCTTGACGTGCTCAAGGATGCCGGCGTCAAGGCGACGTTTTTCATGCTGGGTGAGCACGTCAAAAAGTATCCCGATGTCGCCAGGCGCGTGGCCCGTGAGGGGCACACGATCGGCAACCATACCTACGACCATCATGTCCTTCTGTATTATCACCCTCAAGAGCTGGAGAGCGAGATCCGCCGCACAGAAGATATCATTAAGGAGGTGACGGGCGTGCGGACGCAGTATTTCCGTCCGCCGAAAGCGTGGATGACGCCGTCTGAAAAGCGCCTCGTGAGATCCATGGGCTATGAGATCATCCTTTGGTCCTTGAATTCCAAGGATTGGGTGACGTTTGACGATAAATATATGATCAAGTATTTGATGCATCACGTGCGGCCGGGAGATATCATCCTGTTTCACGACAGCGGCGGGGTTTTCAGCATCGAGGGGGGAGACAGGGACGAGACGGTCCTGGCGGTCATGAGGCTGATCGAACGTCTCAAGGAGAAGGGGTGGAGGTTCGTCACGGTCGATGAGCTGGTCAAAATGAGGTTAAGCGATGCCCAAGATTCCGGTAAACATTAAATTTGTCTCGATTCTTTTGGTTTTAGGGTTTGTTTTTTTGATGGCGGGCAACGGGTTGTTGAGCCTTACCAATCCCGACGAAGTTTTTTATGCCCAGACCGCCAGGGAGATGCAACAGCAGCACAGCTGGATGACGCCGTATCTTTTCGGCTCGCCCCAGTTTGAAAAGCCCGTCATGACCTTCTGGCTTCTGCGTTTGAGCTTTGACGTTGCCGGAGCGACTCCTTTTGCTGCGAGGTTTTTCCCCGCGTTTTTCGGCATCGTCGGCGTCGTCGCGCTTTATTATCTTGGATGGTTAGGCTTCCGTGACGGGCGCAAGGCCTTCGTGTCGGCCGTCGTTCTTATGTCCTGCGGCCTCTACGTCGGGCTTTCCCGCACGGTTTTTACGGATTTGATTTTTACGGTCTTTATTCTCTTGTCTCTCTTGGCATTCTGGTGGGGATATGCGGTCGAAAAGAGGCGGCAGGCAGGGTGGGTCCTGTTTTTTGCGTTTTCCGCTTTGGCGGTCCTTACCAAGGGCCCGCTGGGTCTTATCATTCCTTTGGCGGCCGTCTTGCTGTTTCTGATTTTGCGCAGGGAATTCCGCTTGATCGCCGGCGGTGGATTCCCGCTGGGGTTGGCGTTTTTTTGCCTGTTGGCGCTGCCATGGTATGTCTTTATGCTCAAGACTTACGGCAATACTTTTGTCCACGAATTTTTTTATAACGATCATTGGCGGCGCCTGGTTGAAGCCGAGCATCCGGCGGCCGATACCTGGTATTATTATCCTCTTTCCACTCTCGGCAGCATGTTTCCTTGGAGCCTCTTTTCTGTCGCGGCGTTTGCCGGGTTCGCCAGGAAATTGCGGCACCAAGCGCCGCCATTTTTCATATTTCTTCTGAGCTGGATCACCGTAGTTTTCGTTATTTTCCAGGTCGCACATTCCAAGCTGACGAGCTATGTCCTTCCTTATTTTCCGGCCCTGGCCTTGATGACGGGATGTTTTCTTGAAGAGACGCACGCGGTGCGCTTCTTTAAGGAGGCGCCGGGGCGCGGCCTGAAAGCCCTGTATCTTGCGACCGGCATTTTCTGCCTTGCATTTCCCGTGGGCATGGTTGTGGCGTCGTCCAGGTTTCCGCAATATGTCACCGACCGCACGCCCGTCCTTATTTTCGCCGGCATCCTGGCGGCCTACTTGGTTGTCTACATAGTTTTAAGTGCCCGTCGGCGTTTTTCGTGGAGTTTCTGGATGACCGCAGCCTTCCTGCCTTTTTTATTGGTTTTTGCCCTCTCCATGAGCCCGCATTTTGAGTCTTACGTCTCTTCGAGGGAGGCAGGCCGCTATCTGAGAGAGAAGGCCGATCCTGGCGCGCCTGTCCTTTGCTCGAAGTTTTTTGCGCGCGGCATACGGTTCTATACGGACAGGCAGATCGCCGTCATCGATATCAACGGCGATGGGTATTTCAGCCCCCATCCGGTGGAATATCTCAATACCATTGAGGCCTTGCGGGATTATCTCAAAAAAAGGCCTGAGACTTACGCGGTTTTGCGCAAGGACTATGTGAATGGCCTTGGCCGCCTCATGGGCGATGAATACCGCTACGACGTTCTCTGCGTGGCCGGCGACGAACATATCGTCCGGATTCAGCCGAAGGAGCAGGGGGCAGGGAAGATATGATTCTTTTTCGCAAGGCATTCCTGGTTTTTTTCGTTTACCTGTGGACGTGTCTTCCGCCGGCGGCCATGGGCGCCGGCGCCTCATCCGAGGAAGCCCTTTCCCCATTTTTGCCCGTAGATAGGGTTTTGATCCTGGCGCCCCATCCGGACGATGAGGCTATCGCAACAAGCGGTGTTATTCAACACTGCCTCCAGAACCATGTTCCCCTCAAGATCGTTTATTTCACCAACGGCGATAACAATGAGCTGTCCTTTGTTGTTTATGAGAAGCGCCTGGTGTTTCGCAAGAAGGCTTTTGTGTACATGGGCGAGGTGCGGCGTAAGGAAGCCGTCCGGGCCATGAAATATCTCGGCCTCGGCGAGGAGAACCTGACGTTTTTGGGATATCCCGATTTCGGGACGATGGAGATCTTTATGCGGTATTGGAATCCCGCCAAGCCGATGCGCAGCATGCTGACACGGGTGACAGCAGTGCCATATAAAGACAGCTTTTCTTTCGGCGCGCCTTATGCGGGCCCCAGCGTGGTCAAAGACCTCAAGAAAGTCATTATGGATTTCCGGCCGACAAAGATATTTGTCTCTCATCCTGCTGATACGAACAGGGATCATCGGGCCTTGAACCTGTTTTTGCGCGTAGTTCTTTGGGACCTGGAGGGTACGATCGATCCGCCGCAGGTCTATACTTATCTGGTGCACGTCGTGCGCTGGCCGATGCCGAGAGGATTCCGTCCGTCGCTGGAACTCTCGCCGCCGGCAAACCTCGCGGACGCCGGCATCAAGTGGCAGGAATTGGCATTGACCGATAAGGAAGTTTGGAATAAGAGGGAGGTCATTTCTTGTTACAGGAGTCAGCTGGCCTATGCCCCGTCTTATCTCTATACATTTGCCAGGAAAAATGAACTTTTTGATGATCTTCCGGATATCCGCGTTTCCTGCGTAGATGCGTCGTCGCTCCAATGGCAGGATGTGCGTATCTATCCGGAAATGGACGAGGCGGTTGAAGAAGAGAGAGAGATCTCAGGCTTGAGCTACGGCGTCAAGGGACGGGATCTCATGGTCCGCCTGACGCTCCGGCACAGATTCAACAAAAACCGCGGCATCTTTCTGTATCTTTTCGGTTATCGCAAAGATGAGGATTTTGCCGAGATGCCGAAGATCCGGATCAGCGTGGGCATGCGGGGGGTCCAGGTCTGGGACAAGCTGAGGAGGCTGCGTACCAAAGATGTGACGCTGGCCTACGAAGGCAAGTCGTTGATCGTCAAGATTCCCTTGGCCCTTTTGGGCGGCCCCGACCGTATTTTGGCTTGCGCCAAAACAAGTTCCAAGGATCTGCCGCTCGACAATACGGCCTGGCGGGTTGTTTTTTTGGATAACGGCGCCCCCGATCGCCGGCTTTAAAAAAGCGGCCGGATCCCTAAGGGCATACGAGACAAGATTTTCTTGACAGGGGGAATGTTCCGTCGTAATATTTTTCTGTTTAGTAGTAAATAAAGGAGTGGAAGGTGTTGGAAAGCAGTTTCGCACGACCGTGTTCCCTGCCGTTATTTACTATCTATGAGCCGTAATGATCCAGAAAAAAATTGTAAGAAAGGAGGGTAGTAGATAATGGCAAAAGGAAAAGTGAAATGGTTCAGCAATCAGAAGGGTTACGGATTCATCACTCCTGAATCTGGCAAGGATGTCTTTGTGCATTACAGCGCCATTCAAGGCGAAGGATATAAGACCCTCGAAGAAGGCCAGGAGGTTGAGTTCGAGATCGAACAAGGTCCTAAGGGCGAGCAGGCCACAAACGTTCGCAAGGCTTAGCGTCGGTTCGGTAAATCCAAGGGGCCCGGTAGAAATGCCGGGCCCTTTTTTTAATGAGGCCACGACTTATGGAATGAGGCGTAAGCCGAGTGAGCATAAGTCGTTGGCCGAATTAACCCCGTTCGCCAGCGAAGTAAATTTTCGTGAGAAAATTTACGAAGCGTCTTTGGCGAATCGGGGTAGAAGGAGGTGGTCTTTCAGGGAGGCCACGACTTACGCCTGCCTTTGGCCTTCGGCCAAGGCATGCAGGAATTAATCCCGTTCGTCAACGAAGCGTGTTTGGCGAATCGGGGTGTATCGCGAATAACTAAAAAATTTCTCGCCTTACTGTGTAGATATCTGCATGCTTGCAGGTTGGCTTGTAAGTGTCTATAATTGAAATCAAATGCCCATCCAAAATCCTCCCAAAGAACGGTTTCCAGAGGTTTGTATTGTCGAAGCTTCCGCAGGTTCCGGAAAGACGTATGCGCTGGCTGCCAGATACGTCGAGCTTCTCTTTTCGGCCGGGATCCTCAAAGAGGGCCTGCCTCTTAAACATATCCTGGCGGTCACCTTCAGCAATAAGGCCGCCATCGAGATGAAGGAGAGGATCCTTCTTCTGCTGAAAAAGATCGCCCTCGGCCGGTTTGACAGCGAAGACGAGAAGAAGACGTTTTTGTCCGGCCTGGGTGTCGCCGAAGATGAGGCCCGTGTCCGCGCTTTCGGCGTCATGGACCAGATCATCAAAAATTATAATTTTTTCCAAGTCCAGACCATTGATAGTTTCATCAATGCCATCCTTTGCGGATGCGCGTTCAGATTGGGGCTGTCGGCGCGCTTCAAGATCAAGACGGAGTTCGAAGACTACCTGGCTTACGGCGTCGACGCACTCGTGGATCGCGCCTCCCATGACAAAAGGGTGGAGAAGGCCCTTCTGGATTTTCTTCATCAGTATCTTTATCTGGAAAACCGCAGCGGCTGGTTTCCCAAGAAGGACATCCTGGGCGTTGCCGGCGACCTTTATGCGAGGACCAACCGTACCGGCGGCACCTTTGCGCCCGTGAAAGGGGGTCTGGCGGATGCCGCCCGGCTTAAACAGGATATCCTGGCGGATATGCGCAAGCTGCATCGCAGCCTCCCGGAAGGCGTGCATGCGGTGTTTTCGAGGAAGTTAGAAGAATTCCTCGCCCGTCCCCGCTCGGGCTTTGCCATCCAGGAGTTGTCGGATTTCTTTGCGCGTGAAGATTTCCCGGCCAAGAAAGAGAGTCGTGTCCCGGCAGCCGTACAAAGATTATGGAAGAAAATACGGCAGGATATCCGGCGGGCGGCAGAAGCGGAGGCAATCCTTGTTTTCGGTCCGTACATCTCCATTTTTCATATGGTTTCGGAAGATGTCCGCGCCCTGGCCGCCAAGGAAGATATTCTTTTCTTGGAAGAGCTCAACCGGCAGGCCCATGTGCTTCTCGATGAAAGGAAGGTCGATGTCCCGGAGCTCTACTACCGGCTGGCCACGCGGCTGAAACATTATCTTGTCGATGAATTCCAGGACACGAGCCCTTTGCAGTGGGGGAACATCCGCGGGATGGTCCGCGAGTCTTTGTCGGTCGGCGGGTCGCTCTTTTATGTCGGAGACAAGAAACAGGCGATCTACCGTTTCCGCGGCGGCGACGTCTCGCTTTTCGACGCCGTGGCCCGCGAACTGGACGCTTTCGGCCCCCGCAAGGAATTCCTGCGGCACAATTTCCGAAGCCGGCGCCAGATCGTCCTTTTTGCCAATAGGATTTTTTCGGCGCAGAATCTCAGGCGTTTCTTGCAAGACCTCAGAAGCGGCAGGACGAAATTCCCCATGACTCAGGAGGGCGAAGAAGCGGTCTACCGGGTATTTGAAGAGGTTGAGCAATCCCCGGTTCCTTCCAAGGAAGGGGGGTGTGTACGCGTATGGCATCTTGAAGCGTCTTCCCAGGATGAGAAAAACGAGCGCACGGCCGAAAAGCTCAAAGCGCTTCTTACGGATCTTGAGAAACGCTTTGCCCGCGCCGATATCGCGATCTTGGTGCGTGAAAATGAAGACGTCGAGACGATCTCCGGATGGTTGATCGCAGCGGATATCCCCGTCGAGTCGGAGAAGACCCTGGATATCCGCAACAATGCCCTGATCAAGGAGCTCGTTTCGTTCCTGAAATTCCTCCAGTCTCCGATCGACAATCTTTCTTTCGCGTCTTTTATCCTCGGCCGGATATTCCAGGCGGCAAGCGGGATAGGGGAGGCGGTTCTGCACGATTTCTTTTTCCATCTCCGCGAGGCACGTGAAAAAAAGACCGGGATTTATTTTTACAGGGAGTTCCGGGAGCGCTTCCCGAGGGCGTGGGAGGATTTTATCGAGGAATTTTTCCGCAATGTCGGTTATGTGCCTTTGTACGAGCTTGTCATCAGCATCCTGCGCAGGTTTTGTTGTCTGGAGATTTTTGGCGATGAACAGGCGTTTTTTATGAGGTTTTTGGAGTTGATCAAAGAGACGGAAGAAGACCGCGGCCCATTGGCTTCTTTTCTGGAATTCTTCGAAACGGGCCGGGCAGAGGTTTTCTACGTGCGTCCGCCCAAGACGGACGCTGTCAAGGTGCTCACCATCCATAAGGCTAAGGGGCTGGGGTTCCGGGTGTGCATTTTGCCGTTCCTGGAGATGGCGGTCAAGGTGCCAGGCGTCTTGGCATCCGCCGGCGATGACAAAATGAGCTTGATCCGTCTCACGGAGAAGTCGCGGATGTTCTCGCCTCTTCTGGAGGAGGCGTTCTGCGGGGAATACGGCCGTTGTTTTATCGACGAACTGGACAGTGTTTATGTGGCGTTGACGCGGGCGAAGGATGAGCTTTATATTTTTGTCCCCCGCGTCGGCCGCCGTCCCAATTTTGCGGCGGGTCTCTTGGGAAACGCCGATGTTGAAGAAGGGGAACCTTTGCCGGAGACAAGGGTTGAGGCCGCGACGAAAACGGGGTTTCCCGAAGACATTCCGCCGGCCCCTTACCAGGATTGGATCCATTACTTGAAAGACGAATTTGCGGATAGCGCCATGATCCGGCGCCGTCGCGTGCTGTTGAAAGGCGAGGTCGTCCATAAAATTCTTTCTTTTATCGGGGATTTGAGCGGCAAGGATCCCAAGAAAATCCTGGATTTGGCCGTGCGTCAGGCGAGTTTGGAGTTTCCCGATTTTGAGGAGATGGAGGCATGCGGTTTGCTTGCGGCCCGCTTGGTCGAGGCCGCCGCGTGCCGGCCTGTTTTTTATCCTCAAGGGCGCGAAGTCCTGGTTGAAAAAGAAGTGATCGACCGCCTGGGGCGCACCAGGCGCATCGATCGTCTTCTGGCCGGGCCGGACGAGTGCTGGGTCGTCGATTACAAGATGTCGGACGAAGAGGTGGAAAAGGGACGCCGGCAGGTTGCCGAGTATATGGGGCTTGTTTCTGAAATTTTAGGCGGCCGGCGCGTCAGGGGGTTTTTGGTTTTTTGCGACACCGCGAGCATGGAAGAGGTACTCCTGGAGACTCAGTAAATGAAAAGCGTGATCACCTATGATTTGGGCGATCGTTTTATCGACAAGCTGGCCGATGATATCGTCGCCGCCTATGCGCCGGCCGCCTGGCCTCGCCTGGCCTTTGTCTTTGGCGGGCGCCGGCCGCAGCTTTTCTTCCAAAAGGCGCTGGCCGAACGCGTCGGCCAGGCGAGCTTTTCGCCGCGGTTCTTCACCATCGATGAATTCATGGAATATCTCGTATCCCGGGAGGAAGGGTTCAGCCGCTTGAACGATCTGGAGGCGTGTTTTGAGATCTACAGGACGGCCCAAAAAGAATCCCCGTTCCTTTTGGAAGGGCGCAGCGAATTCTGGCGTTTTCTGCCGTGGGCCGGCGAGGTCCTCGGGTTCTTCGAGCAGCTTGACCTGGAGGACATTCAGAATCCTTCTTTGAAGGATGTGGCCGCCCATGCGGGCATCGGTTACGACGTCCCCGAGAGCATCAATAAGCTTTTAGGGCAGCTCTATCTTCTGCGGGAGGATTTTCACCGGAAGATGAAAGAGGCCCGGGCCTACAGCCGCGGGTTCGTTTATCTTCTGGCGGCGCGCAAGGCGGCAGGGGCGCGGCTGGATGATTTCGAGAGGATCTTTTTCTGCAATTTCTTTTATCTTCACCGGACCGAAGAAATAGTGATGCGCACCCTCCATGATCGAGGACGTTCGACAATGGTCTTTCAGGGCCGGGCCGGCGAATGGAGCGTTCTGGAAAGGCTTTCATCGGTTTTCGGCGTTCCCATCGAACCCCCGGCGGCCCCGGCCCGCAGGCCTCAGGTCAGGATCAGTTGCGGTTTTGACCTGCATTCGCAGATCGGCATGGCGCGTCAGGCATTAAAAGAATGCGGCGACTACCGCCATGCCCTTGTCGTGCTTCCCGAGCCGGCGACCCTTGTGCCGTTCCTTTCCGAGATCGCTTCTTTTGTCGGCGATTTCAATGTGTCTATGGGGTATCCGGTTTCCCGCAGTTCCCTTTATTTCCTTTTTGACCTGATTTTCCGCGCCCAGGAGACCCGTAAAGGCGAGGGCTATTACGTTAAGGATTATCTTGGCGTGTTGGGCCATCCTTTGGTCAAGAACCTCCAATGGGGCATTGAAGCGGCTGCAACGCGCGTCCTGGTCCATAAAGCTGAAGAGATACTGGCAGGCACGATCCAGACGTCTCTGGGCGGGAGCTTGTTCATCGATCCTAAAGACCTCCTTGATGAAGAGGGACTTTATGCGGGCGCCGCGGCGATGCTCGAAAGGATGGATTCCGGCACCAAGAAAGCCGATCTCAAAAAGGCCTTCGCCGGTCTGCACAAACTTCTTTTCGGCAACTGGGAACATGTCGCGACGTTTGCGGATTTCGCAGCCGTCCTTGAGGATTTTCTCGACGCCCTCCTGGAAAAGAGCCCCCTGGAAAAATATCCCCTTAATCTCAAGATCGTCGAGCAGTTGCATGTCATGTGCCGCCAGATGGCCGGGGCTGCATTCTGTCGCGAGCATTTTCCCCGGGAGGAGATCCTCCGTATTTTTAAAGCGCGTCTGCAGGAGAAGATGGTTTCTTTTTCCGGCTCTCCTTTGAAAGGCCTGCAGATCCTGGGGCTTTTTGAGACGCGCTCCCTTGGGTTTGATGATGTTTTTATCCTGGACGCCAATGAATCCGTCCTGCCCAAACTCAAAGTATACGAACCTTTGATCCCCAGGGATGTCATGATCCAGTTGGGATTGAACCGGCTGGAGAAGGAAGAGGAGATCCAGCGTTACCAGTTCATGCGTCTGGTGGCTTCGGCAAGACGGGCCCACATTTTTTATCAGGAGAGGGACACCTGCGAAAAAAGCCGTTTTGTGGAGGCCCTGGTCTGGGAAAAGGAGAAGGAGGAAAAGGACATCGGCGCCCTGCGTCCTTCGGCCGGGGCATTCCGCATCAGGGTGACGCCGCTTGAGGCGCGTGCCAGGAAACAGAAGGCCCATGCAGTTTTTCTTAAAGAGATGTGCTTTTCCGCCTCGAGCATCAACACCTACATGAACTGTCCTTTGCGGTTTTATTACCGGTATGTGCTGGGGTTGCAGGAAAAGGAAGGGGTTTCAGAGGAGCTGGAGGCCTCCGATATCGGCACCTTCCTGCATTCTTTTCTGGAGAGGGTCTTTGCACCCTTTGTCGGCCGCAAGCCTGTAGTGAACCGTGCGTTCCGCAAGATTTTTTTTGAAGAGCTTGACAGGAGTTTTGGGGCCGAATTGCGCAAAAGGATGCGCTCGGACGCTTTTCTCGTCCAGGAGGTCATCCGTTTCCGTATGGAGCAGTTCCTTGAAAATGAGGCCAAGAGGGGGATCAAAGAAATCGTCGCCCTGGAGAAAGAAGTGACCGGCGATGTGCGGCTGGATGGCGAGGGTTTTCGTTTCAAAGCCCGGATCGACCGGGTGGATCGGCTCGATGATTCAAGCCTTCTTGTTGTCGATTATAAGACGGGTTCCGTAGACCGGATGCCGGCCGGTCCCGGAAAACTTGAGAATTTTCCTTTTGAGCGCAGGGCCATCCGCAAGGCCGTCAAATCGTTCCAGTTGCCGATTTATTTTTATCTCATCCAAAACGTAGCCGGCGCCGAGGCGTTGAATGCCGGTCTCTACCATTTGAGGGATGTGTCGAAAGACGGCGGGATCAGGACCCTTTTTGACGAAACGGAAACCATGGAAGATCGGGCGCGCGGGATGTCTTTCTACCTGAAGGCCCTGGAGGCCGTCATGCGGGAGTTGTTGAATCCTGCCGTAGCTTTTGAGGCAGATCCGTCCGATGCTTCTTATTGCCGGATGTGTCCGTTTTCCTGTCTGTGCCGATGATGGAAGAATGAAAAAAAGACCTTTTGTGATCCTGGGTATCGCCGCGCTCCTTCTTATGGGGGCTGTAATGGCGTTTCTCTGGTGGCTCTTGTTGACGCGCTGGGGCGCTTCTTTTGTTGTCCGGAGCGTCGTCCGGGACATCATGGGCGCCGCCGACTATAAGATCGCCGGAATTGACGGTTCGCTCGGCAGACACCTGGTGATCAAAGATCTGGAGATCAGCCGTTTCAAAGGGCGCCTGCCGCAGGATCTCATCGTGAGGATTTCCAAGATCGATGTGTTTTTCAGCGTTCCGTTTCCGAAAGGACTCAATGTCGAGATCCATAACGGCCGCTTGATCCTTCCTGATTCCGGGAATGTCGTCCTCGATGGCGCGTTGCAGGACGGCGTTTTTGAGGGGGACGTTTTTGGTAAGGACATCCATCTGGGGGACGTACGCCGTTTTGCGCCCGCCGTCAAGGAGCTGACGGATCTGCGGGGTCTTGTGGACCGTCTGGAATGCCACCTGAAGGTTTCAACGCAACGGTTCGCCGTCGAAGGAAAAGCCCATGTGGCGGAAATCCAGGGGAGTCGTTTCGTCCTTCAGAATTGTCCTCTGGGATTTCTGTGGGAATATGCGAAGTCGAACGGGTCCCGGGCCTCTGTCGGTATTTATGGCGGACAACTTGAGCTGCCTCATGCCGCTATTGTCCTGAAACCCGGCCGCATCATCCTGGCTGACGGCCCGCGGGATGTGCGGTTGGACCTTAGAGGTTTTTCGCAGGTGGAAAATGTTTCCATATCGATCCATCTTCAGGGGACCCTCAAAGAACCGAAGCTCAGGTTTGATTCAGATCCTTCCATGCCCCAGGAGCGGCTTCTGGTGATGCTTTTGACAGGCAAAAGCTGGCAAAGCGCCGAGAAGTCTTTGTCCGAGGGAGGGGTGTCTGCCGATTTGATCAAAGATACGCTGGACTTTTTGTTTTTCGGCGGTAAGGTGACTGATTTGGCCCATGCCTTGGGGGTAAGCGATATCCATCTGGAGATCGACCAGAACAAGAAAGGGGTCGGCCTGGGGACGCAAATAACGACGCGAGCCAGGTTGAATTATACCGTTTCGCAGCAAGACGGCAGCAGCGGCAATGTTTCCATGACCCAGAAGGCGGCGTTGGTCTATAAGGTGGCCGATCACCTGTCCGTGGAAGGCGAGAAGGAGATGCGTTCCGAAGAGAGCATCGCAAACACAACGCAACTGCCCAAGACGAACGATGCGGTTTTTTTGAAGTACAAGCAGAATTTTTAATGAGGCCACGACTTACAGAGCCGCCGCTCTGCGGCAGGCGAATTGTAAGTCGTCCGGCCGAATTTCCGCCGAAGGCGGATCCGGCTCTGGCGGAAAATCCGCAGGAGGGCTGAATTTTTTTCAGGCAGAAAGGGTCTGGAGGCGCGCGATCACTTGTTGAGTCGTTGAGTCCGGCGTCGATGCCCCTGTCGTGATCCCGATGGATGAGATGCCTTTCAGCCAGCGGGGACGGATGTCTTTGGCGGACCTGACCCAATAGGTGCGCGGATTGAGTTTCCGGGCGATCTCAAAAAGGCGCCGCGTATTGGCGCTCGCGCCGGAACCGATGATGATCGCGACGTCGTTCTTCAGGGGGATGGCCTTGATTTCCGCTTGTTTGACCCTGGTCGGCGCGCAGATGGTGTTGAAGAATTTCAAATCCCGCACTTTCGAGGCGATCAACTGCAATATGCTGAGCGCGTTTTCTTCGTCTTGCGTGGATTGAACGACCACGGCGGCTTTTTTGATCCCGGGAAAAGGCAGGCGGGCCGCGGCCCCGACAGAAGAGACGACAAAGGCCTTTGTCTTGAGCTGGCCCTTGATGCCGCGGACTTCGTCATGTTTTTTGTCTCCGATGATGATGATTCTGCGTTTTTCCTGTTCCATCCTGCGTGCGATCCTATGGATCTCTTTGACCATGGGGCATGTCGCATCCACGACGATGTAGCCGAGCTTTTGAGCATGTTTAAAGACGGATGCCGACAGCCCGTGGGCGCGGATCACGAGCGTCTGTCCGCGGTTTTTACGCAGCGTCCTGATTTTTTTTACTCCGGTTTTCTCCATCATGGCGATGACGTCTTCGTTATGGACGATATCGCCGAGCATCCGCACGTCCTTGTGTTTTGCCGTGGTCTTGAGGGCGATGGTGATGGCCCGGCGCACGCCGAAACAGAAACCGGCCGATTTGGCAAGATTGATCTTTATGGCCATAGCTGATTCTCCATATGCCCCGTTGCAGGGTAGCATGAACAATAAACCCATCATATCATCTCACGGCGTGGGAAACAACACATGTCCGAAGGAAGGCCTGTGAGGCATAGGACGATTTATTTATTGTCCGTCGCCTGATATTTGTTAAAATGGGTTCGATCCCTCGGCAGGAAATGCAGTACTGCCTCGGGAGGGAACCCTCGGGAAGGCGCTGTGAGGATCATTCAGGAGACTGTTTGAAACAAGAAGGGGGAGTCCGGCTCGCCTTGGTTAAGGCAGGCCCGGGGGATTCCACAAAGAGAGGATGGAATGACGAAGCGTATTCTATCGGTTGTGTCTGCGGCTGTTTTTATGTTCCTGTGCGGATCCGCCGCGGCGATGGATTGGAAGGATATCCATGAGAAGGCCGACAAGACTTCTCTCCCCGAAGCCGTCGCTTATCAACAGAAGAATCCGCAATCCCCAGAGGCCCTATATCTTTTGGGCATCGTTCTTCTGAATGATTACAAGGTCGATGAGGCTGAAAGCGTCTTTAAGCGGATGCTTCAGGCCGATCCCCGGAGTATCGAGGCCGGATGGGGACAGGCCGAGGTGCTGCGCCGGCGCCATGAGGTGGATAAGGCCGAAAAGATCCTCGAAGAGATTATCCAAAAGGATCCTGAATTTTCTCCGGCCTACATCACGTTGGCCTATATGATTTTCGACAAGCGGGAATATGGCCGCTCGATTTCTTTGGCCTCGAAGGTCATCAGGCAGGGCAGGGAAAAGGTGGACCTGACGAATTACGCGCGGGCCTACCTGACGATCGGAGGCGCCAAGGCGATGCTGGCCGACGAAGGAGGGATTTTCTCCAAACTTTTCCAAGGGACGCAGATATTGGGGTATCTCAAGAAGGCCCAGGAGCTTGAGCCCCATTCTGCCGGCGTCCTCTTCGGATTGGGGAGTTTTTATGCGCTGGCGCCCGGCATTGCCGGCGGCGACGCCGAGAAGGGGCTGGCGTTCCTCAAAGAGACAATCGAGGTTGATCCGCGTTTCGCGGATGCTTACGCGCGCCTGGCGCAGATCTATTTTCGCCGCAACGAGGAAGGCCTGGCCAAAAAATATCTGGCGGAGGCCCAGCGGCTCGATCCTTTGAACCCATTGACCCAGCGCGTAGCGCGCGAACATAAATGAAGAGGTTATTTGTTGGCGCTTTCCTTGACAAAGGCGCCATCCTTTGGTAAGGTAGACATACAATTCGGACGAGGGAGGTCGTGTATCGGCCTGAGAGTTCCGCGGGCCGTCAGCAAGGTTTGACGGCAGAGCGGATGACCTCATGAACCTGATTTCTGCTTCGCCGTGCTGTTTGCACGCACGGCTACGCAGGAATCCTGCGAAGTTAAAGGCGAAGGCTCTTTAATGGAGCAGGACTGGGTAATGCCAGCGAAGGGAGGTAGACATGGACCATGTTTTTTGAGGACCCTGTTGCGCTTGGCAGCAGGGTTTTTTGTTTGTGGAGAGTGTTTGATGATGAGAAGGACAACTCAAGGAGTCTCGTATGACATTTTATCCTGTGAATGAAGCGCGTATCACGCGTGCCATATCGTCGGAATTCCTACAGGAATTCGGCGGGCACATCGAAAGCGATGTTGTGATCGTCGGAGCCGGCCCCAGCGGTCTTGTGGCGGCGCGGGACTTGGCGCGGAGCGGCTTGAAGACCCTGGTGGTCGAGAGCAACAATTACCTCGGCGGCGGTTTCTGGATCGGCGGTTATTTCATGAATACTTTGACGTTCCGCAGTCCCGGAGAAGAGATGCTGGATGAGTTAGGCATCGGATACAAAAAAATCGAAGAGGGGTTGTATACGGCCAAAGGTCCTGAGGCGTGTTCCAAGCTGATTGCCGCGGCATGCGACGCAGGGGTGAAATTCCTCCAAATGACGAAGTGCGACGATGTGGTTTGCCGTCAGGGGCGCGTGGAGGGCGTGGTCGTCAACTGGGCGGCCGTATCGGCCCTGCCGCGGGCGATCACCTGTGTCGATCCTGTCGCCTTGGAGGCGAGGGTTGTCGTCGATGCGACCGGGCACGATGCGCGCGTCTGCCAGGCTTTGCAGAAAAGGGGGATCCTGTCCTACGGCGAGTGCGGGGCCATGGATATCGTCGCTTCCGAAGATGCGCTCGTGGAAAAGACAGGAGAGGTCTATCCGGGTCTTTATGTCTGCGGTATGAGCGTGGCCACAGTTTTTGCCATTCCCCGTATGGGACCGACGTTCTCCGGAATGCTGTATTCGGGAAGGAAAGTTGCCGGGATCATTAAGGATAAGATTGCGGCCGGGGCGGCAGATGTTTGTACCGTTAAGGCCTGATCCGCAGGTTTGTATCGGTTATCAATGAAAACCAGGCGCCGATGTCCCGGCGCCTGGTTTTCTTATTGGTTGACAAAGCGCGCTTCTTAGACTAATCTTTAAGAAAGAAAATCTACCATAACCTGTGGAAAACATGGATATTATGAAGACGTGGCTTTACGCCTTGGTGAGCGTTTTTCTGGTCAGCCTCATCTCTTTGGTCGGCATCGTGACTTTGGCCATGGACGAGAACCGTCTGAAAAGGGCCCTGCTTTTTCTGGTCAGCTTTGCTGTCGGCGGGTTGTTCGGGGACGTTTTTATCCATATCCTTCCAGAGGCTTTTGAAAAGGCCGCCTCGCCTTTGCGCGTCTCCTTCGGCGTCATGGCCGGCATCCTCGTGTTCTTCATTCTTGAAAAATTCATCTATTGGCGGCACTGTCATTCGGGCGTCTGCGACATGCACAGCAAGCCCGTTGTCTGGCTCAATCTGATCGGCGACGGCTTCCATAATTTTATCGACGGCATTATTATCGGCGCCAGCTATTCGGTCAGTTTTCCTATCGGCTTGACGACGACGCTGGCCGTCATTTTGCATGAGATTCCTCAAGAGATTGGCGATTACGGGATCCTTGTCAACGGCGGTTTGGGCCGTTTCCGGGCGCTGTTTATGAATTTTTTGTGTGCACTGGTAGCGGTCATAGGATCGGTGACAGCGCTCCTCGTCGGCCCGCATATTAAAGACTTTGCGGATTACGCGCTGCCTTTGACGGCGGGAGGTTTTATTTACCTGGCAGGCTCTGACCTGATCCCTGAGCTTCATCGCGAAGTACGTTTTTCGCGTTCCGTCTTTCAGTTGTTGTCCATCATCCTGGGCGTCGCAGTCATGGCGCTCCTTCTACTGGTGGGATAATCCATGTCTCTGCACCATCATGAACATGCCTTTCATGCCCCGGCGGGAGAAAAGGGCTACGTGCGCACCGTCCGGCGGATCCTTGTTGTTATCCTGGGATTGAACTGGCTGGTGGCGGTCCTGAAATTGGTCTTCGGCTACCTGATCAACAGCACCAGCATGGTGGCCGACGGGTATCATTCCTTTGCGGACGGCGCTTCCAATATCGTCGGTCTCCTGGGCATGAGGATCGCCGGGCAGCCCATGGACGAAGACCATCCTTACGGCCACAAGAAATACGAGACCCTCGCTTCGCTTGTCATCGCTTTCCTGTTGTTCCTGGTTTGTTTGAATCTTATCCACAGCGGCTGGGAGAGACTGCGGACGAAGAGCGTGCCGGAAGTCAATATCTGGGGTTTTGTCGTTCTTGGCTTGACGATGCTGATAAATACGGCCGTCATGTTCTATGAGAGCCGCCGCGGCCGCGCCCTCGGCAGCGATATCCTTGTCGCGGATGCCATGCATACGCGGGCGGATCTTTTGACGTCCTGTTCCGTCGCCGTCGCCCTGATCGGCGTCAAGATCGGATTTCCCATCCTGGACCCTCTTGTGGCCATGGTCATCGCCGTTTTTATCGCCATTTCGGGCTTGGAGATCCTTAAAGGGTCTTCGGCCATTCTGTGCGATACGGCGGCCATCGATCGCCGCGCCATCGAACGCCTCGTGATGGCGATCCCCGAGGTCAAAAAATGCCACAAGATCAGGACGCGCGGCCGCCACGACGATATCTTTATCGACCTGCATGTCCTGGTAGATGACAACATGAAGGTGGTCCGGGCCCATGATCTGACCGTCAAGATCGAGGAGCTTATTAAAAAAGAATTTTGCGGGGTCAGCGATATCGTCGTTCATGTCGAGCCTTTGAGCAGCGAAGCGCATCACGATGATTGACGGTGGATAGAGTCTCTCTCGCCATAGCGTTCGGCGCCGGTTTATTGTCTTTTTTGAATCCCTGCGTTTTGCCTCTCGTTCCCGGTTTCCTGGGATATCTTTCCGGCGTTTCTTTGGCACAAACCTCTACGGGGCGCCGCAGGATTTTTTTATGCTCCTGTTTTTTTGTGCTGGGATTCGCCTCGGTCTTTGCCCTCCTCGGCGTTTTGCTCAATACCATCCTTCAGCAGGTCTCTTTCGCGGCCAAAGAATGGCTGGGGCGTATCGGCGGTATCGTCATTATTGTTTTCGGCCTGAATCTTCTGGGGCTTCTGGAGATTCCCTGGCTCCAGAGAGAGCATAAGGTCCGGCTGAGGACAGGGGCCCGGCTGCCTCCTTATGTTTTTTCCTTCGTCTTCGGAGCGGCTTTTGCGGTCGGCTGGACCCCCTGCGTCGGAGCCATCCTGGGCAGCATCCTGGCCCTGGCCGCCAGCCGGCCGGCGGCAAGCTTCTGGCTTTTGCTCGGCTATGCCATGGGGTTGGGGGTGCCGTTCCTTGTAACGGGGCTTTTCGCGTCTTTTGCCGCGAAACCGATCGGCGGCATGAACCGGTATCTTGGCATCATCAACCGGTTGACAGGAATTTTTTTGATTCTTCTGGGCATCCTTGTTTTTACAGATGATCTGGCGGCGGTTGTGAACGGCACCTTTTTGAATAAAGCATTGTTGAAACGGATATGACAAAGAGACCTTTTTTATTGTTTGTTGCCGTTGCGGCGATCGTCGCGGCTATATATGTCCTGGAGCCCCGTAAAGAGAAAGAATTGTCCGGCGTTCCTTCGTCTCTCTCTCGCAGCCAGGAGATCATGCTGCCTGCCGCGCAAGGGATTGCGGATGTCAGGCGGATCGCGGAGAAGAAAATGAAATACGAACGCGCCAAAGAATTCATCTCACCCGATGGTTATCTTAATACCGAACCGTTCCTTCTTGCCGATGCGATCGGCAAGAAGGTCATCCTCATCGACTTCTGGACATATAGTTGTATCAACTGCCAGAGGACGCTGCCCTATTTGACTGCATGGGATGCCCAATACGGATCCGAAGGACTTCTGATCATCGGCGTGCACGCCCCGGAATTCGGTTTTGAGAAGGTGCGTGACAATGTCGCCGCGGCCGTCAAGAAGGCGGGGATCCGTTATCCGGTGATCCTGGACAATGCCCATCTCAATATGCGTCTTTACGATACCCTTTACTGGCCCACGGAATACCTGATCGATATCGACGGCTTCATCGTTTACAAACATGTGGGCGAAGGCGGCTACGGCCAGACCGAACAGGTGATCCGTCGTCTCCTGGAAGAACGCCGGCGCATCCTCCGTGCCGCGGGGGCCGCGTCTCCTGGTGCTCTTGTCCGGCCCAAAGGGGTTGAGGAGGTTGATTTTGGTTCGATCGGCACGCCGGAGATTTATCTCGGGGCCGAGACGACGCGCGGTAACTTCGGCAGCCCCGAAGGATTTGAAGAGGGCAGGGCCATCCGCTATGTCCTGCCGGATATGTTGGCGCCTAACCAGGTCTATTTGGAAGGGGAGTGGTTCAATGATGCCGATCATCTCCGTCTGCAGTCGGCTACAGGGAAGATCGTCCTCATCTATAAGGCCAAGTCCGTCAATCTCGTCGCCGGGGCCCCTGGAGCCGGTGCGAGGCTCATGATCAAGGTAGACGGCAGATATATCGGTCAGTCGTATAGCTGCGAAAACACGGGGGATGGGGGTATGGTCAAGGTCTCCGGCCATGATATGTACCACATTATCTGCGGTCCGGGATATGGCCAGCATAAGATCGAGATCGAGGTGGACGGCCCCGGTTTGTCGATCTACGCCCTTACCTTCGGATAGGTCAGGAGCTCGCCGGAAAAAGCCGGGGCGATCCTGCGGGTTTAAGCGCCACATTCACCTTGCCATTTGCCGTAAAGCACGTTATGATAGAAATGTTTCCTATCGATTGTCCCTATGTCTGAAAAATCAGCGTTATACAGAGAAGTCTTTAAGTCTTTCTTCCTCGCCTTCAAAAGGCTTTCGCTCTATGTCTCCCAGCATTCCCTGTCCCGTGAGACTTTGCACAGCCTTTTTTCCATCTTCGATACGATTCTTAAAGAAAAAACAGAGATAGTTTTTGCCGCAGGCCCCCAGGGCGGCCGGATGCTTCTGAATGAGGAGCCGATGGACGCAGATGTCACGGGGGTCCGGGAGATTTACGACCGGTTCGTGAACTTTGGGCTTGAAGCTGTTGTTTTCTTGCGGGGAGTGGAACCCGGCGAGTTAATTGATTTTATCAAGGCATTGGCGTCTTCCAGGGATACGGATACCGGTGAGGGCTGTTTGACGCCGGCAATTCTGTTGAACGGCTCCAGGCATATCCAGGTCCGCAGGCTGTCTCTTGAGAGATTGCGTGAGGCAGGTGCGGTGCTTTCCGATGTGCGGCCCGAAGGCCAGGCGGAGTCTGAGGGGATGGCCGGGCATATCCAGGATTTCTTGAGCGGCAGGAGGGGGGATTTGCCGCAGCCCCCTGAAGGCATTTTTGAGAAGCTTGAGCGGGATCCGGGGTCCATCGTCGACGTGATCATCCGGAGCGCCAAAGAGACCGGGAATTTTGAGACCGTCATCAAGAAATTCATCGCCTGGATGGCCGAACATATCGCGCCCATTATCCTGAAACGCAAGCCGGATCCGTCGGGTTTTATGGAGCGCGTCTTCGATTCATTCCGCAAGAAAAATACGGTTTTTATTTTTTTGACTGCCGAAGATGCAATCCGGTCCTGCACAGACGATATCAAGATGGCCATGGCATTTTATGCGTTTTCGTCTTTTGAAAACGCGCCCGGGGAATCTGTCAGCCTGGGGGCCCGCATCTTCAACGAAGAGAGGGATGGGGAGAGGCTGGTGCCCAGGCTCCAGGATTATTTCGTGGGGCGCGGGGCGGCCCGCGACAAGGCCGCCTTGTTTGTCGAAAAGCTTAAAGCGGAGCTTGTCCAGGACAAGGAAGTGGCCGTTTCTAAGAAGAGGCTCGACAGGCTTATGCGGATAGCCGAAAGGTTCGACGAGGAACTTGAAAAAGAGGTCCGCCGGGAGACGGAAGATTTGACCTCTCTCAACAAGAGACTGGCCGATGAGAAAGAGAGGACGGATGCCATTATGCGCCATGTGGCCGAGGGCGTTGTCGTCGTCGACCGGGAAGGCCGCATCGTGATGATGAACCCGGCGGCCGAGAAACTCCTCGACAGCCGGGCCAAGGAGTCTCTCGGCAGGTATCTCGTCGAGAGCTTGAAAAATGAGCATCTCTTGGCTGTCGCCAAAGATCTGGACGCCGAAATGGGGACCCAGGTGACGAAGGAGATTGAACTCGACAGTAAAGACGAGACGACCAAAAAAGTCCTCAGGGCGTCTACGGCTGTCGTCGAGAACGAGGATGGCGATACCGTCGGGATGGTGTCGGTTTTGAGCGATATCACGCACGAGAAACAGATCGAGGAGATCAAGTCGCAATTTGTCTCTCTGGTGACGCACGAACTGCGTACGCCTGTGGTGGCGATCCAGAAGTCCTTGGAACTCATTGACAGCGGCGTCACCGGCGCCATCAATGACGACCAGAAGCGGTTTCTGGCCATTTCCAAGCTCAACCTGGCGCGTCTCAACAGCCTCATCAACGATCTTCTGGATATGTCCAAGCTCGAGGCCGGCAAATTCGTCCTTCTGCCGTCTTCTTTCGATATCCGGGGCGTCATCCAGGAGGTCAAGGTGTCTCTTTCAAGCTGGGTGGGCGACAAGGAGATCGCGCTGAAGATCGACCTGCCGGAGGCGCCCGTGACGGTCAATGCGGACAGGGACCGCATGGTGCAGGTCATGGTGAACCTTGTCGGCAACGCTTTAAAGTTCACGCCGAAAAAAGGAGAAGTCCATATCAAGCTCAAGCCCTTGGATCTGAAAGAAAGGATATGCCAGGAGCCGTGCGTGGAGATTGCGGTCCATGATTCGGGCATCGGTATCGACCCGAAAGACTTCAAGAGGATATTCAACAAATTCGAACAGGTCAGCCTCGTTTCGCCTGTCGGCACAGGCGGAACGGGATTGGGTTTGTCCATTGCCAAAGAGATCATCAATCTTCACGGGGGAGATATCTGGGTGGAGAGCCAGATTGGTCACGGCAGCACGTTCACCTTTGTCGTCCCCAGGGCGTTCCGCGGAGGGAAAATAGATGTCCAATAAGCCGATGAATCAGCCCCAGGATTCCAAGAGCGACTTTTACATCATGATCGTCGACGATGAGAAGGATTTTCTCGATTCGATCAGGTACTGGTTTACCTCTCAGGGGTACCGTATCGAGGCCCTCATGTCCGGCGCCGAGGCCATTGAAATGATCAAGAGCAAGAAGCCGGGGATCGTTTTCCTCAATCTGCAGATGCCCCGTCAGGAGGGTATCGAGACGCTGAGGGCGATCAGGGAAGTGGATGACCGGCTTCCTGTGGTCATGCTTTCGGCGTTCGGCGAGGAAGAGATGAGTGTGGACGCCTATAAGCTCGGCGTCAACGGGTTTTTTGACAAATCGAGTAATTTTTACAAGGCCGAGCACCTGATCAATACCCTTGTGCGGGTGATCGCTCGCCGGCACGGGACGTCGCCCCATCCTGTTGTCCCCCGGATGTCCATGAAGCGCCGCCTTCTCTGGGCGTTGATAGGTTTCCTGGCGGTTTGCAGTCTTGTGTTGTTCGCGGCCCAAAGACAAGCCTCGCCGCAGGTGTGTTTTGGGCCCAGCGTTTGTCTGCGCGTGGAGGTGGCCGATACCGACGCCGCAAGGCAAAAAGGCTTGATGTACCGGCGTTTTTTGCCGCAGGACCGCGGGATGCTTTTTGTTTTTTCTCAGGAAGGCATATGGGGGTTCTGGATGAAGAACACGAGGATCCCGCTGGATGTTATCTGGATGGATTCTTCAGGCAGGATCGTCGATATGGCGCGCAATGTCGAGCCTTCCGGCCCAGCCCAGCCGCCCGTTTTTAGCAACAGTCGCCCCGCCAGATATGTTCTTGAAGCCAACGCCGGGTTTGCCGATCGCAACAAGATCGCTGTCGGGGATCAGGCGGAGATTCGTTAAGGCTTCATGGCCGGATCCAGACTTTGACTCTGCGCGGCCTAAGGCTCCGCCCTTTAGGACGCAAGAGTGTTGCGGCCGCTTATCCTTCCCGTAATCGAGCCGCAGAATGCGGGGTCATCCAGGAAAGAAACCTCATGCCTGCCTTGTCTCGGACGGGGCGAGTACGGGGAGATTTATTTGTTTTTCCGCGTCCACTTCGTCGCGGTTGATGAGACGGATGGCCTTTTCGATTTTTCCTTTCATTTCTGCCGGCAGATTTTTGATTTCGCGCATCTCGTTTAAGATTTGCAGGGCCATGCGGAAATACCTCACGATCTCTCCTTCGTCCGTATCCGTCAGCGTCGCCACCCGTCCGAAGTCTTCGCCTTTCATCCATGCTTCCATCGCCGGCGAAAGGTGCCACCAGAGTTTTTTTGAGAAGGGATAAATCCTGTATCTTTGCTCTTTGGCGCGCAGGGATTCGTAGAGTTTGTCGCTTGACTGTTTGATCTGACGGCATCCTTGGGGCAGGCGGACGGGAGGTCGTTGGTATTTTCTCGGTTCGAAGACGGCCGCGGCCGCAAGCATCCCCAGGCTTACGACGTCCAGAGACTGCAGGATACGTTTGTCATAGAGCTCGGAGATGATCAACTCGTAGCCGTAGATCGCCTTGGCGAAATTCCCTTTGTCCGTCAGGGCGCTGTCTTTGATGAAGCCGAGCTCCTTGAGCAGGCTCATTTTTGCCGCCAGGAGCCGCGCGGCTTCTTTTTGTTCATTTTTGCGCGAGCCGTAGAAGTGAAACGAGAGCGGGTAGATGTCCAGGAGCCTGTCTTTGAGCTGCCCGAAAAGATTCAGGAGCGTCGCGTAGGAGGTATTGAACTGGCTTTTGACTTCTTCCGGCCGTCCGAAGACGATGCGCCGGACCTCCTCGGACCTGATCTTGGCAGGATGGACGCGGCAGTAGACGAAACCCTCCTTATCCATGCCGCGCCGGCCGGCGCGGCCGGCCATCTGGTAGAAATCCCTGGTTTTGAGGTTGCGGGCATAGCGGCCGTAGATTTTTCTTAAATCATCGAAGATCACCGAACGGCTCGGCATGTTGATGCCGAGGGCGAACGTCTCTGTGGTGAAGATGAGTTTCAAAAGGTGGCTGGTGAAAAGCTGTTCGATGACTTCCTTGAGCGTCGGCAGCATCCCGGCGTGATGGAAGGCGATGCCGCGCCGCACGAGAGGGAAGATATCTCTGGCGGATGCGTTATCCTGGAGGCCGTATTTCCGACAGAGGGAGTCAAAGAGTTCTGCGATCCGCGTTTCTTCCCCGGGCGTCAGAAAGCGGCGGCTGCGTAATTCATACGCCAACTCTTCCGTTTTTCTCCTGCTGAAGGCAAAATAGATGGCCGGCAGTCCTCCCTGGGATTCCAGGCGTTCGATCAGGGTGTCGAGCCGATTGGGTCTGCCGGGATGATAGGCGGAGGCGTCGATCTTGTCCGTGACGCGGTCATGGCACTGAAAGAAGATATGGAGAGGGACGGGCCGGTTGTTTTCGATGACGACCCTGACGTCTTTGTGATGGATGGTCTTGAGCCAGGAGGCAAACGCGTCGATATTGGGGATCGTCGCGGAAAGTCCGAGAAAATTCATGTGTTCCGGCAGGAGGATCAGGGATTCTTCCCAGACGGTGCCGCGTTCGGGATTGTCGATATAATGGATCTCGTCGTAGATGACCCAGGAGTATTTTTTGAGCGATCCGGGGTCGTCGAGGATCCTGTTGCGGAATATTTCCGTCGTCATGATGAGGACGGGGGCGTGCGGATTGATGGAGATGTCGCCGGTCACGATACCGATGGCACTTCCATAGAGCCGGCGAAAGTCCCTGAATTTCTGGTTGGAGAGGGCCTTGATGGGCGCTGTGTAGATGACGCCTTTCTGTTGGGCGATGGAGGCAGTGATGACATGCTCGGCAATAGCTGTTTTTCCTGCGCCCGTCGGCGCCGAGACGACGACAGAGCAACCTTGATTGATAAAATCGATGGCTTCTTGTTGGAAGCGGTCGTAAATCATAGAGCTATTATAGACAATATTGCCATAAAATCAAAGGGCGGGATGTCTGCGTCCGTGTCATCGGCGAAAAGATTTTTAAGGTAGATTTTTTTATCAGATTAGATATAATAAAGGCATATTATTCAGGAAATGGTGCGGACGGTCTTATAGCGGGACGATATGAATACGCGTCGGACACGGGGGCAGGATAAACCACAAGGGCTTGGAGCCCTTGCTTTTTTTTGTTTGAGTGCCGTTGTTTTGTGCGGCGGATGCGCCCATCTCAAGGAATTCGGGAAAGAGGTATGGGGAACGTCCATCACCCATCTGGAACGGGCGCGCGCGGACGCTAAGATCGTTATTGTCAAGAAGTCCAAGCATGATGCTTTTATGCGCGCCGATGAAATTCTCAAGGCCAAAGGCGCGAATATTTATCTGAAGGGTGAGAATGACGCTTATCTGGCCGCAATGAAATTTGCCGGGTTTGTGGATACGACGCAGGTGGGATTGTTCTTTACCTCGGTGGACGAAGGGTCAACGAAGATCGAGGTGGCGTCCCTAAGCCCGTGGTTGGCGCAGACCGTGGCGGACATACTGTCGGAGGGTTTCCAGGAAAAGCCGAAAGAGGCGGTGTCTGCCTAAGCGAGTTTCGGCGTTTGTTGCGGTGGATATAGATCTTTTTAGACACGCCCCATTAACAAAGGAGCAGGGCATGAAAAAATCAACACATGGCGTCGTGACGCTGGGTCTGATCGTTCTTTTGGCCTTATCTTGCCTTGTGACTCCGGCCTTTGCCGAGAGACCGCAGGAGGGCATCGGCAAGTGGCTGCAGGAGATTGGTTTCTTCACCGGCTATATCCAGGCAGACTTGAAGAACCAAGACGACGAACAGGCCATTCCTTTGGGTGTGCGCTTCGGTTTTGACCTCAAGCCGTTCACCAAAAAATTCGGTTTCGAACCCAAAGGGATGCTGGAGCTGATCTATGAGATATTTGCAGGCAACATCTTTCAACCCGAGAACAACGCGGAAATGGGCGCGGGTTTCTATTTGCGCTATTCCTATCCTCTGACAAAGAAACTCTATCCTTATATAGAAGGGGGAACGGGGCTGTACTACATGACGTTGCATACCTACGAACAGTCGACACAGTTCAATTTCGCATCGGCCGGCGGCGCAGGCCTGACATATTTCATAAAGGATAATGTAGCTGTCAATGTCGGCTACAGGATGCGTCATGTGTCCAATGCGTCCATCAAGGAACCGAACGGCGGCATCAACGCCAATATGTATCTTGTCGGCATGTCGTGGTATTTTTAATCGAGACGCAGAAATCCCCGGCTTTTAAGCCGGGGATGAATGCGGCGAAGATTAGACCCTTCCTTTATGTGGAATGAGGAAGGTCTGCCCTTTCTGGGTTAGACCCTCCGTTTAGAGGAAGACGGAGGTCTGCCCCTTTTGGGCTACCCCGCGAGTAGAGGAAAAATTTCGTGCCCAGAGTTGCCGGGCAAGAAATTTTTCCGATATCTTACGATGCGGGGTCATCCAGGGAAGAAACCCCGTGCCTGCCCGCTTGTCGGGCAGGCGACCACGGCGGAATCCCGAGAACAAAGGGGCCAGGGCTGTCAAGCCGTGGGGCTCCACGGAACCGCCGCAGCGCGGCAGGTGAACGTAAATGATCCGTCCGAATTATATCCTTGACGTTTTCCTATGAATCTTGTTTAGGTAGGCGTCAAGGATCTGGTTTTAGATAGAGAAGGTCAGGAGGCAGGATATGACGCTTGAAGAGAAGATCATGGCCGATTTCAAGGACGCCATGAAGACTAAAGACCAGATGCGCACGCAGACGATCAGCTTCCTGCGTTCGCAGATGAAATACTGCGCTATCGAGAAGAGAACCGAGAAGCTCGATGACGCCGATGTTATAGGTGTTATCAAAAAGCTCGTCAAGCAGCGTCAGGAATCCATCGCCCAGTTTGAGAAGGGCGGACGCCAGGACCTGGTCGATAAAGAGAAGAAAGAGCTGGAGATCCTCAAGGGCTATTTGCCTCAAGAGATGTCCGCGCAGGAATTGGAGAAGATCGTTCGCGCCGTGATGGCTGAGACCCAGGCTTCATCGCTTAAGGACATGGGCCGCGTGATGAAGGAGGTCCTGGTCAGGACCGGAGGCCGCTGCGATAACAAGATGGTGAGCGACCTGGTCAAAAGCAGCCTGGCCGGCCCGGCATAGAATCTTTTTACGGGTTGCATCCTTCCGTAGTTCCGTCTTGAGCGTTAAAGCATCGGATCCGCAGGTTTTATCCTATGTCTGCACCTCATAACATTCCCCTGCAGAAGTGTTTTCTTTTTTGCCGCATCGACCCAGCTTACTTCGGCGCCATCAGGAATTTTTCCATCCGGCGCACGTTTAGAGCCGGCGAGACGGTCTTCCGCGAGGGGGAGCCTGCCGCCGGATTCTTCGTCGTCCTCAACGGCAGGGTCAAGGTCTATAAACTTTCCGTCTCCGGCGAAGAGAGGATCCTTCATGTCATCTCCGAAGGGGGCTCTGTCGCCGAAGCGGTCCTTGTCGGCGGGATTGAAAGATATCCGGCCTTTGCCGAGACGTTGACGGACAGCGAGTTGTTATATGTTCCCAAGAGGCAGTTTTTGGATTTGATGAGAAGGCATTTTGATCTCTCCCTGTCTGTCCTGGCTTCCTTGAGCGAGAAGCTCCGTTTTTTCAACAGTCTCATCGAGGAGCTGTCTCTTAAAAGCGCCTCGTCCCGGATGGCTAAATATTTCCTGGATACGGCTGTCCAGCGCAACAGCGACCAGTTTGAGCTGGATATCAGGAAGAATGAGCTGGCCGCCAGGCTTGGGATCGTTCCCGAGACCTTTTCCCGCATCGCCCGCAAGATGTCCGTCCGCCGCATCCTCCAACTCCGCAAAAAACATGTCCGCATCCTGGATCGAGCCAGACTCGAGTGTTTGAGCAGCGGCGAACCCTTCTGATCTTTTGCTTTCGGATATTTTTCAAAAACTTGACTTGAGTCAAGGACGGTTTTTTCTTTCTGCGCTATCTTTGTTTCGTGAAAGAAAGGGGGAGATCGTGAAACCCAGGACACAGGCGGCGCGGAAGATCATCGAGATCGACGAAGACAAGTGCAACGGCTGCGGTTTCTGTATCCCGCATTGCCGGGAGGGGGCGCTTCAAATCGTCGGCGGCAAGGCAAGGCTTGTGAGCGACCGCTATTGCGACGGCCTCGGCGCGTGCCTCGGCGTTTGCCCCCAAGGCGCGATCCGTATTGTTGAGCGTTCGGCTGAGGCGTTTGATGAAAAGGCGGCCGCAGGACAAAAGGAGATGCAGCCGTCCGGCGACGGTACGGCGGCGGGTCGCTGCCCGTTGACAGGAGGCTGTCCGTCTGCCCGTGTCCTAGACCTGACCCGGCGTCTTCAGGAGAAACAGGCCTCCTCGTGGGCTGGCAAGGAAACAGAAAGCGCCGTTTCTGAACTGAGGAACTGGCCTGTGCAGCTGGCGCTTGTTCCCGTGGACGCGCCGTATCTGCAGGACGCGGATGTCCTGCTTGCGGCTGTTTGCGCGGGGTTCAGTTATCCGGATTTTCATCAGGATCTGCTTTCAGGCAAGGTTCTTTTGGTGGCTTGTCCCAAATTGGATCAGGCTGATCTTTGCATCGATAAGCTAGCCCGGATGTTCCAACAAAATCGAATCCATTCTTTGACTATTGCCCGTATGGAAGTGCCTTGCTGCGGAGGGTTGAACATGATTGTGGAGGAAGCATCGGCCCGCGCAGGCCGAGAGATTTCTGTCGAGAAGGTCATCGTGACCATAGAAGGAGTCCTAAAGGAAAAATGAGATGTGCCGCCCATAGGAGGAAACGACAATGAGCATGTTTTGTTATCAGTGCGAGCAAACAGCAAACGGCGCGGGATGCACGATCAAAGGTGTCTGCGGCAAGAATGAGGACATGGCATCTTTGCAGGATACCCTGATTTTCGGTTTGAAGGGTATCGGCGCCTATGCCTACCACGCCCGCGAGCTGGGAGCCAAAGACAACGAGGTAGATGCTTTTATGCACGAGGCCATGTTTGCGACGTTGACCAATGTCGATTTCGATGTCGAGCGATTCCTGTCTTTGGTTTTGACTTGCGGCCGGATGAACCTGCGCGTGATGGAGTTGTTGAATCAGGCACACGTCACGCGTTTCGGCGAACCTTGTCCTGCCGAGGTTGAAACGGGAACGCGGGCAGGCAAGGGGATCCTTGTGACAGGGCACGACCTTCTGGATCTCTACGAGATTTTGAAACAGACGCAAGACAAAGGCATCAACGTCTATACGCACGGCGAGATGCTGCCGGCCCACGGTTATCCGGAACTGCGGAAATTCAAACACCTGGTCGGCAATTACGGCAATGCCTGGCAGGAGCAAAAGAAGGATTTTGACGCATTTCCAGGAGCGATCCTCGTGACGACAAACTGCGTCATGATCCCCAAGGATTCTTACCGCAGCCGGCTCTTTACGACCGGCATCGCAGGCGTGGAAGGAGTAAGGCATATCCAGGGACGTGATTTTTCGGCGGTCATCGCCGCGGCGCAGCAACTTCCTTCTTTGCCGGATGCGTCGGGCAAAAAAATCGCGACTGGATTTCACTACACGGCGGTGCTCGGCCTTTTGGATAAAATCGTCGCCGCGGTCAAGGCCGGCAGGATCCGTCGTTTCTTTGTGATCGGCGGCTGCGACGGCGCCAAGCCAGGAAGGAATTATTATACGCGCCTGGCGGAGCTCGTTCCCAAAGACGGCGTGATCCTGACCGTGGCCTGCGGCAAATACCGTTTCAACAAGATGGAGTTCGGCGCGATCGACGGCATCCCGCGTCTCATCGACGTCGGCCAGTGCAATGACGCCTATTCCGTCATCCAGATCGCCCTTGCCTTGAGCAAGGCCTTCGGCGTCGGCGTCAACGCATTGCCGTTGTCGATCGTTTTGTCCTGGTTTGAACAAAAGGCGGTGGCCATCCTTTTGACTCTATTGTCCCTCGGCATCAAAGGCATGCGCATCGGGCCGACGCCGCCCGCTTTTCTTACGCCGGGAGTCTTCAAAATCCTTCAGGAAAAATTCGACCTGAAACTGATCACGACGCCCGAGGAAGATATGAAGGCCATGCTGGGCGTTTAGTCGATCTTTCGGGCGCCCTGTCGGTCTGAAAAAATCGGCGAAATTCAAAGAATTTTCTTGATTCGTAAAATAATTTCATATAAGATAACACCCATAAGGCCGAACCCCGCCAGAAAGAGCCGTTTCTGGCGGGGTTCAGGTTTTTCCGACGAGAGTGGTCGAAGGAGGCTTTGATAGAGGAAATGGAAAACAGCAAGAGAGACATTCGGTATATTCAGGGGCTTGACCGCGGCAAGGGAGGATGTCATGGGCGTTGCCGTTCTGGTGGTCAGGCTCATTTTTTTGAGGTCTTTCTAAAATGGTTTTGAAAACACCCTATTACCTGATCGATGAGAAGAAGCTGCTGGGGAACCTGAAGGTGATCCGGCATGTCCGGGAGGCGTCCGGAGCCAAGTCCGTCCTGGCGTTGAAATGCTTTGCCGCATGGTCCGTCTTCGACCTCATGAAACGCTATATGGACGGGACGACCTCCAGCTCGGTCTACGAAGCGCGCCTGGGGCATGAAAAATTCGGCAAGGAGGTCCATGCCTATTGCGTCGGTTTCTCGAGGGAGGATGTCCGCCAGGTCGCCGCTTTTTCGGACAAGATTATTTTTAATTCTCTTTCCCAGCTTGAGACGTCCGGCGGTCTGACGGGAAATTGCGCGGTCGGCGTCAGGGTGAACCCCGGCGTCAGTTTTTCCCATTTCGACCTTGCGGACCCGGCGAGGAAGTATTCGCGGCTGGGCGTGACGGACAAGGCGGCGCTGAAAAAAGCGTTGTCGCGCTTGAACGGCGTCATGTTCCATTACAATTGCGAAAACGACGACTTCGGCCATTTTGCCCGGCACCTGGAGCATATCGGCCGCGCTTACGGGGATGTGCTGGGGCGGCTGAAGTGGGTCAGTCTCGGCGGAGGGCTTTATTTTACCAAGAAGGGATATCCGGTCGCAAAGTTTTGCAAAACATTGAAGGCCTTCAGCCGCGCCTTCGGCATCCAGGTTTATCTGGAGCCCGGGGAATCCGCCGTCACGCAGGCGGCGCAGTTGGTGACGCGGGTCGTCGACATCGTCCGCAACAAGATGGATATCGCGATCGTGGACGCCTCCACCGAGGCCCATATGCTGGACCTGCTCATTTACCGCCAGAACGCCAAGCTCCAGGAAAAACGGGGAGGGCGTTTCACCTATATGATCGCCGGCCGTTCGTGTCTGGCGGGAGACGTTTTCGGGACCTACCGCCTGGGCCGCCGGCTCAGGGTCGGCAGCGAGATCAGGTTCCTGGATGCCGCCGGCTATACGATGGTCAAGAAGAACTGGTTTAACGGCCTTCAGATGCCGTCGATCGTCGTCAGAAGGCTTGGCGGGTCGCTGGATGTGGTGCGCCGCTTCTCCTACAGGGATTTTGTAAGCAGCCTGTCGTAGGGAACTTATCCAAGAGAGAGAAGGAGGTCGCTCATATGAAGAAAAACGTTTTGATCGTCGGGGCCGGAGGCGTGGCTCATGTGGCGGCGCATAAGTGCGCCGAGCACAATGACGTTCTGGGCGACATCTGCATCGCGTCGAGGTCCCAGGGCAAGTGCGACGCCATCATCGAGAGCGTCAAGAGGAAAGGCCGCCTCAAAGATAAGTCGAAGAAGTTTTATTCCCGCAGGATCGACGCCCTGGATGTTCCCTCGACAGTCAAGTTGATCAAGGAGACGGATTCACAGATCGTCATCAACCTGGCCCAGGCCTATGTGAACATGCCGCTTCTTGAGGCCTGCATCCAGGCCGGGGTCGCTTACATGGATACGGCGATCCATGAAGATCCGAACAAGGTCTGCGAAGACCCGCCGTGGTACGCCAACTATGAATGGAAACGCAAAGACCGCTGCAAGGAACACGGCATCACGGCCATCCTCGGCGCAGGGTTCGACCCCGGCGTGGTCAACGCCTATTGCGCCCTGGCCGTGAAGCATCATTTCGATAAGATCGATACGATCGACATCCTTGACGTGAATGCCGGCAGCCACGGCAAGTATTTTGCGACGAACTTCGATCCGGAGATCAACTTCAGGGAGTTCAAGAAGGTCTGGACGTGGATCGACCGTAAGTGGGTCTGCGAAAAGGTCCATGCCGTCAAGATGGTTTATGATTTTCCCGTGGTCGGCAAGATGCCGGTCTATCTGAACGGCCACGATGAATTGCATTCTTTGTCGAAGAACATTGATGCCGATTCCATCCGTTTCTGGATGGGCTTCGGCGACCACTACATCAATGTCTTCACGGTGTTGACCAACTTGGGACTGACGTCAGAAAAACCCATCAGGACCGCCGAAGGCGTCGAGGTCGTGCCCTTGAAGGTCCTCAAGGCTATTTTGCCGGATCCATCGTCCCTGGCCCCGAACTATACGGGAAAGACCTGCATCGGCAATTACGTCAAAGGGGAAAAGGACGGCCGGCACAGGGAAATCTTCATTTATAATACCTGCGACCATGCCGCCTGCTATAAGGAAGTCGAATCTCAGGCGATTTCTTATACGGCGGGCGTACCTCCGGCGGCCGCCGCGATCCTGATCGCCCGCGGCATCTGGGATCCGAAAACGATGGTGAACGTCGAAGAGCTGGACCCGGACCCGTTCATCGAATTATTGGGCCCGATGGGCCTGCCGACCGTTGTCGAGGAACATCCTTCGCCGCTTCCGTCGAGCGAAAGGGTGAAATAGGGCGAAAATTTTTTTAAAGATATCTTGTGTTGACAGACGCGTGTAGTATAATATCACACAAGAGTGATGTCCCTGGGTTGTGTTGTTGACAAAAAACAATTCCGGGGACAATACATTGAGGGCGCTGAAAAAACCGGCGCCCTCTGATGACGCAGATTTATAAACCGATTACACAGATTAAAACTTGAACTTAATCTGTGTAATCTTTTTTAGAAATCTGTGTTATCAAACAACGGGAGGTAAGTAAGGGGATGCCTAAGAACGTCACGATGCCTGCGGGTAGTTTTGGTCTGGAAGTTGTTCTGGATCTTTACGGCTGTAATCCTCAAACGATCCGTTCGGCCAAGAAGCTTTCGGAATTCACCACCAAGCTCTGCAGGCTGTTGAAGATGAAAAAATACGGCAAGACGCTTCTGCCGCATTTCGGTTACGATAAGGCGCATACCGCGGGTTATTCGATGCTGCAGTTCATTGAGACCAGCTCGATCACGGGGCATTTTTCCGAGCTCTGGAATTCCGCTTACATCAATATTTTTTCCTGCAGGGAATTCGACGCGCACAAGGCTGCGGATTTCACGGTCAAATTCTTCGGGGCCAAGAAGGCCACCAGGAGGGTGCTTCTGAGAAAGTAAAACAGGCATATAAGTATCACGATGGCCCTTGGTTGGAATGAGACCAGGGGCCATTTTATTTTTGAGCGGCCCGGTAGTTTTGCAGCACGCCGATCCCGAATAGGCGTTGACAGGGTATTTAGCGTCGGTTATAATAAAGCACAGATTTTTCTTAAGTTATTTGTTTTTTAGGAGTTAAAGTCACGCCCATTTTGTAATCTCTTGTAAATTTTTGCCAGGGGCGGGCGGATTAGGGGATTAACGTTACTCCTCGCGTAACCATCTTGTCAATATCTGTCTGCGACCAGTCCTCGTAGAACTCGGACGGGTTTCGCAGAGAGCGGAATACTGGCTTTTCCAATAAAGCCAGGTGCATCCAGATATTTACA
>Ga0172367_10000687_pt1 | contig 51615 bp, 62 predicted proteins | sample Lak10m_FD_114542 | JGI IMG/M metagenome (GOLD analysis project Ga0172367, IMG submission 114542) | Freshwater microbial communities from Kabuno Bay, South-Kivu, Congo - kab_022012_10m | ecosystem: Environmental > Aquatic > Freshwater > Lake | place: Democratic Republic of the Congo: South-Kivu...
CAGGGACCAATAGGTCCAATAGGACCAATAGGACCTACAGGACCACAGGGATCAATAGGACCAATAGGTCCAATAGGACCTACAGGACCACAGGGACCAATAGGACCAATAGGACCAGGAGGTCCAGCAGGAGTAGATGGACCTACAGGACCACAGGGACCAATAGGTCCAATAGGACCTACAGGACCACAGGGACCAATAGGTCCAATTGGACCTATCGGCCCTATCGGACCAACAGGACCACAGGGACCAATAGGACCGATTGGTCCTATCGGAAATCAAGGGCCCATTGGACCGATTGGTCCTATCGGACCAATTGGTCTCATTGGTCCACAAGGTCCACAGGGACCAATTGGTCCGATAGGACCAACAGGACCGACTGGTCCCGCTGGCGGCGGTGATTTCAGTAATATTTCTGAAGATGTTTTGCCTTCAATTGATGGTGTATTTGATATTGGTTCACTGAATAAAAGATGGTATGACATTTTTGTCACCAACTCAATCAATTTTGATAATGATATTACACTAAAAAGTAATACTGTTACTTCTAATGGATTAACCGAATCAGTGCTTGTTTTAAATTCTGATTTCAGTGCCAACGACATTGTTGTTAATTCAGCTTTAATAGATGAAATATTACTCAGTCAAAATATTATTCTACCTGATGATGACACCGCTCTCGAATATCTAGGTAATAGAGGTATATTAATAATTGACGGCAATTTAGATGTTCAAGGAGATTGGGTAAAATTTCCAGTTGTTCAAAATACTTCCACAACAACTATATTAACCACTGGTTGTGAAGGTATGGTTCGTTATAATAAAACTCTTGGTAGTTTTGAGGGCTATACATCTGAATGGGCACCACTTAAAGATATCTCTGTTGTGCCAACCGCCACTTTGTCATCTACTCAACTATGTGCAGGAACTGTTGGTAACAATAGTATATATTTTGGTTGTTTTGCTGGTCAATGTAACACGACCGGCCGTCATAACATTTTTATTGGAAATTCAACTGGCAGAAGGAACACTTTTGGCAGCTGTAATTTGTTTTTAGGAAATGAAGCTGGCGCATGTAATATTACTGGATCAGATAATATATTTATTGGCCATAGAGCTGGATTCTCCTGCTTCAGTGGAAGCGGAGTTGTTAATTCTAAAAACATTGCTATAGGAAAATATGCTGGTGAATGCCACTCTGGAGGACAATATAACTTCTTTGCCGGCCATTATGCAGCAAGAAGGGTTCTTACAGGAACAAGTAATATTTTCATTGGCCATGAAGCAGGTATGTGTGCCAGTGGAAGCCAAATCAATATCTTTATAGGCAGATACTCCGGGCGATCTGCCGGACCCAGCAGTGGAAATGTTTTCATTGGAGACCGTTCCGGATCTAAGAGCACCACTGGTTCGTACAATGTGTTCTTTGGAGTCAGCGCCGGATGTGAAAATACCACCGGTTGCCGCAACTTCTATGCGGGCCATCTTGCGGGACGTTTTAACACCACTGGTTCCAATAATGTCTTTATAGGATTGCATGCGGGCTGCGGCACATTCCCAAGCACGGCAAAAGAGAACATAGCCATTGGTTACTATGCTGGTGCATGTTTCTCAAATGCATGCAATAATATTATCTTTGGAAAAAACGCAGGCCAAAGGGTATCTTCTGGCTCCTACAACTTCTATGCAGGAACGAATGCGGGACTATGCAGTACTACAGGAACAAATAATATTTTGATTGGAAAATGTACTGGTGTTGGTACTTGTGGATTGGCAAATATTACCAACGAATCTAATCGTATTATTATGGGCAATAATTCTCACACATGTGCTCAGATTAAAATTGCGTGGACCGCAACATCAGACATACGTGATAAATGCATATTTGGTCCAGTCCCTCATGGTAAGAATTTCTTATCAAAAGTTAATCCTATTACTTTTGCATTTAAAAATCGTGAAACCAATGAAATTACTGATCCGCAAGGCAAGAAGAGATACGGATTCTCGGCTCAGGAAATTTTAGATCTGGAAGGTGATGCACCAGTATTAGTAGGAGCAGGAGATCCTGATATACTTGGACTAACTACAGACTACATTATACCAATTCTTGTAAATGCAATCAAAGAACTTTCTTCTGAACTAGAAGTTGTTAAAGCTAGGTTAGATGTACTTGAAAACTAATATTTAATAAAAAATTAAGGTTATAGAAACAGATTATTGCGGTCATAACATTCTTAATTACAGTTACTTTATTAAAAAAATGATACCTAACACACTGTGGCAAACTTGGAAAACCAAAACTATTCCGGAATCCATTAAATATCAGGCAGATTCTTGGATCCAATCCAATCCACAACTGAATATAAAATTGTTTGATGATCAAGATTGTGCCGACTTTGTGAGAGAACACTTTGATTCGGAGATATATGATCTATATTTGTCTTTACCACAACCTATCATGCGAGCAGATTTTTGGAGAGTTGCTGTAATATATGTATATGGTGGTTATTATGCCGACCTTGATATTATCTGCAATCAGCATATTTCCAGTTTTATTACTACAACTGTAAATACAGTGTTTATAAAAGAACTTGACAATATTGGCAATTTTTTCTTTGGTGCAGAACCTGGAAATCCTGTTTTGAAACTTGCACTTGATTCGATGATAAACGAATCTAAATGTATAATAGATAAAGAAACGCAAAGTTTTGGTATGCACTCTTTACATAGTGTAGTTAGAAATTATTATGGTGTAATAGGAACTGATTATCCAAATAATGATCAGACACTCACTTTAAATTATGAACAATTAAAACAAAAACAAATTTTAATTCACCAAATGGCCAGTTTGGTGCCTAATCTAAATTATGAATCTTGGAGAAACCGTGCGAATATCATGATCCTTGAACGAGAGCGGTGTGACATTATATTGTTTTTCACTACATTTAATAAAAATGGATATTATCTTTATGGTCGAGATTGGATCAAAAGTTTTATAGTTATTGCCAATTATTACAACAAAGTTCGTGCCAAAATTTATTACGAAGGGTTTCTTCCTGATGTAGAACATCCAAGTATCACCTGGGTGAAATATGAAGATGTAATCACGAATCACCATGTATGGAAACAACAGTATTTATTAAATACTACACACAATGATTATGTTCGGACTATGACAGTTAGATTTAGTCACAAAGCATTTGTAATACAACATGCATTAGATAATAACTCAGATGATTATCTAATATGGTTAGATGGTGACTGTATTTTTAAAAATGCGGACTATAGTAATTTTCCATCTGGTCTTTTAGGTGATAAATTTTTGGCATGTCAAATAGAACCTAATCATGATCTAAATCATGTGGAATCAGGTATATTAATTTTTCAAGGTCGCCACCCTGATACCAAAAAATTTAATAAGGAATTTAAAAAAAATTATAGAGTGGAAAACATACTTCCTATGGGTCAACCTTATGATGGGTTTTTGGTTTTTAAATCTTTGCTCACTTCTGGCGTTGAATATGTTGATTTAAACAAAAATTATGGTCAAGGTGGAATTCAAAGTGATCCGAATATGACTTTTTGTAACCCTGAAATCAATTCAAAATTTATTCATAATATTGGTTGGACTGGAAAAAATAAATACAAGGATTGGCAATTCATAATTGAACGTGATGATATTTATAAAAAAATGAAAGGCATGTTGTTTGGAAACAATACTGTAGAAATGCAAATCAAGAAAGAAAAAGCTTTTCATAAATTGCAAAAGTTAAAACAATTGAAAAAAATTAAATGAAAATATTTCTTATAAATTTAAAAAAAGATACAGAACGACTTGATTTAATACTACATCAATTTAAAAAATTTAATATAACCAATTTTGAAATTGTGGAGGCAGTGTATGGAAAAGAATTGAATGACCTAGAATTAAACTCTTGTTATAACAGAAAGAGCGCATCTAGAATTATTAGAGAATTATCACTATCAGAAATTGGATGCGCTTTTTCTCATATAAAAGTATATCATCGAATAATTAAAGAAAATAAACGATGTTTAATTATCGAAGACGATGTAATTTTATCTGATGAATTTGTAAATTTTATTGATATAGAAATTGAAGATTCATGTGACATTGTATTTTTTGGATTAGACACATCTAACTGTGAACATGAAAATTTACCTAAAACTTACCTTTACAAAAATATAAGATATTCAAAAAATCTTTATGGCCACACAAACAGGTGTTACTTAAAAAATTCATATTCCACTTTTGGTGATATGAATTTTTATGACATTGATGAACAAACAATAAAGTTTAATTTATTGATTGGCACCCATGCGTATGCTCCGTCGGTTGAAGCATGTTATAAAATTATTAACATTAATTATCCAGTCAAAATGATGGCAGACTATGTTTGGAATTTTTGTGATTTATCTTTTAAAATTTCAAAACAAAATATAGTAAATGTTAATCGTTCCCTAGAAAGCACGATTTCTGCTGATAGAAATTTTATTAACGAAAATTGCCAATATGGTAAGCACTTTGTAAAAAAAATAACCAGTGAATGGTATAATAAATGATTACTGCAATAAAAAAACTGCATCAGATATGGATTACGAATAACAATATGCCACCAAGTCAATATGTGTCTGAACAAATGTTAAAATTGAAGGAAATGTATAGCGATTATGAATACACATTGTATGATAATGATGCATGTAGAACTATTATTGAATCTGAATTTGGTAAAGGTGCGATTAAATTATACGAAACATTAATTCCTTATGCTTTTAAGGCAGACCTAGCTAGATATTGCATATTATATAAATACGGAGGTCAATATTTTGATGCAACACTATGCCCGGAATTTCAACTTAATGTTATGTGTGATGCGTTGGTTTACAAAACACCAGACGAATTTACTAATAATTTGCATGCGATAGAAAATGGCGCCATGATATTCAATGTTACGCGCCATAATTTTTTACTTGACGCTATTGAACAGTGTTTAAAAAATATTAAAAAACAAGATTATGGAGTTCACGCACTATCAATAACCGGACCGATCATGCTTGGTTCTTTGCATTCGACAAAAGAATATAATTTACTTATTGGACATAGCAAAAAAATTAACAGTATACAAAAAGCATCTTTTTTTGGTGAAGAATTACATTGGATACATCGTGATATTGGCACATACTTGCACGATTCTAAACATGAATGTAAAGGAGTTAATGACTATAGATATTTGTATAATTCAAAACAAGTATTCACAAATAAAAAAGATATAAATGAAAACACTAAGCATGTGTCTAAAAATAATTTTAACATTGCTGTTTCACAAAGGTGGTGGTCCAGAAATCGTGGTGATGAAACATTACGTCTTGATTATCCATTAAATGAAGAAAGTATCGTTTTTGATCTTGGCGGTTATCAAGGTGATTTTGCTTTTCAAATAAACAAAAAATATGGATGTCATGTTTTTGTTTATGAACCAGTTAAAAAATTCTATGAGCAGTGTATTTTACGTTTTCATAGCAATCCTAAAATTAAATGTTTTAACTATGGACTGTTGAATAAATCTGGCAAAGCTTTTATTAGCGACGAAGACAACGGTTCAAGCATAATAAAGAATAATACGACAAACAATGAACAAATTATACTCAAACAATTTAAGGAAGAATATGAACGTTTAAACATTGAGAAAATAAATTTGTTAAAAATTAATGTTGAAGGTTCGGAATTTTTAATAATTCCACATTTAATTGAACAAGATTTGATAAAAAATATTATTGATTTACAGGTTCAGTTTCATACATTTTTTCCAAATGCAGAAGAGTTGCGCGAAGAAATTAGATCCAATCTCAAAAAGACACATATAGAACAATGGAACTATTCATTTATATGGGAATCTTGGCAATTAAGATAGTTTGATTTTTAAAAGAACAAGAAACCACAAAGTGATCAAAAATGATAAAAACTAATGATATCTTACTAACGGGCAGTGAAGGTTATATTGGCTCTCATTTGAAGACTATTTTAAATATTGACGAATGTATAGATTTAAAATTACAATCCGATATAAAGAATAAAAACCTGATACTAAATCATAATACAATTATTCATCTTGCAGCATTCGTTCAAGTCGGTGAATCAATTAGAGAGTCGAAAAAATATTACGATAATAACATCAATGGTACTATTAATTTATTAAATAAATTTAAAGGTGATCATTTTATTTTTGCCAGTACCGGTATAACATCAAAAGAATTAAATTCACCTTATGCGATTTCTAAAAAAGTATGTGAAGATATTATACAAGAACATTGCACAAAACATAATATAAATTATACTATATTTAGATTTTATAATGTTATAGGAGGTAACCCAACAAATTCGGATGGATTATTTTTTGCATTAAAGAATGCAGTTAAAACTAATGTTTTTAATTTATATGGAACAAACTATAATACTCCAGATAAAACTGCCATTAAAGATTATGTACATGTCGAAGAAATTTGTGAGTCTATAAAATCTTGCATAAATAACCCCAGTAATTCAATAGAATCTTTGGGACACGGTAAAGGTTATAGTGTTAAACAAATTATAGAAATTTTTAAAAAAGTTAATAAGGTAAACTTTCAAGTTATATGTTGTGATCGAAGACCTGGCGATTTGGAATACAATGTGTTAGATTGTGTTTCTAATAAATACATGATTTCAAAATATACTATAGAAGAAATGCTTAAATTATGAATAACAAAGAAAATAAACACACTATCGGCATCATAGGTACAGGAAGATTAGGAATTTGTTTTGCGCTTCTTTTAGATGAAGCTGGCTATGAAGTATTAGCCTCAGATATAAGAAAAAAATATATTGATGAACTTCAGCAAAGAAGAATTAAAACATATGAACCGAATGTTGAAAATCTTTTAAAAAAAAGTCGTATACAATTTTCAACGGATACTCAACAACTTATAAAAAAATGTGAAATACTTTACATAATGGTAGCTACTCCAAGTGAACTTAATGGTAGCTATAACATTTCTTCTGTTAATCAAGTAGTTGAGGATATAATAAATTGTGATTTTGATGTTTCAGGAAAAATTGTTGTAATAGGATGCACTACAAATCCTGGTGATTGTCAATCTATTCAAGATAAATTAAGACCTTTTGGAATAAGTGTTTTATATAATCCAGAATTTATAACTCAGGGGTCAATTGTACAGGATTTACAACAGGCTGATATTGTATTAATTGGTGGAGAATCAAATTCTATCATAGGAAAATATGAAAAAATTTATTTTGATATTCAAAAAACAAAACCTAATATTCATAAAATGAGTCTAACAGCCGCAGAGATTGTAAAAATTGGTATCAATTGTTTTCTCACTACAAAAATATCATTTGCAAATATGATAGGAGAAATTTTATCTCGATCAAATTTGAATAACGATATCAATATTGCACTAGAAGCTATTGGTGCAGATTCAAGAATTGGTAAAAAATATCTAAAATATGGATTTGGATTCGGAGGACCATGTTTACCAAGGGATAATCGTTCATTTGCTAACTATGCCTCTAAAGTTGGCCTAGAATTTCCATTAGGACAAATAGTTGATAAATTTAATTATGATCATGGTATTTTTTTGCAAAATTATTTTATTGAAAAAAATTTAGAAAATCTGCCATTTTATATAAAAGATATCTCATATAAACCAAATAGTGATATTATAGAAGAAAGTCAACAATATTTATTATGTTTACGATTGTTGGAAAAAGGATACATAGTGATAGTGGAACCTAATGACAAAATATCTAAACAAATTATAAATAATTTAAAAATAAAATTTTCAAAATTAATTAGATTTGAAAGTAAAGACAATTTAATTTTAAGAAAAGAAAAAATATTTGAGATTTCTTTATGAATGGGGTAATATAAAAATTTTTGGATATTTGGATAATTAATATGAACTCAAAAAAAAAGTTAGTGTGTGGTGCTGGTGGATTTATTGGTTATCACCTTGTGACAAGTCTAAAAAAACAAGGACACTATGTGATTGCGGCAGATATCAAAGAACCAGAATATCAAACAACTGATGCTGATGAATTTCATTTAATGGATCTACGAGAACAAAACAATGTTCGAAAATTGATTTGTTCAGATATTGATACCATCTATCAATTAGCCGCTGATATGGGTGGTGCTGGTTATATCTTTAGTGGAGACAATGATGCAGATATTATGCATAACTCAGCAATAATAAATCTCAACATTGCTAATGAAATGTTATGTAAGGGTGTAAAGAATGTGTTCTACACCTCTTCAGCATGTATATATCCCAGTTACAACCAAGAAATTCCTAACAATCCTCTACTCAGTGAAGAATCTGCTTACCCGGCCAATCCAGATTCAGAATATGGTTGGGAAAAATTATTCTCTGAACGACTTTGGATGAATTTTCAAAAAAATTATGGACTGCGGGTTCGAATTGCTAGATTACATAATGTGTTTGGTCCATTAGGATCATGGAATAATGGAAAAGAAAAAGCTCCTGCCGCGCTGTGTCGTAAGGTAGCAGAAAGTGATGGCTCAATAGAAGTATGGGGTTCAGGTAATCAAACTCGTAGCTTTCTTTATATCGATGAATGTATAGAGGGCATACATCGCATACAAGCATCAGATTATAATTTTCCTTTAAATTTAGGATCTGAACGCATGATTTCTATAAATCAACTTGTTGAATTAATTTCAAGTATAGCAGAGAAAAAAGTTAAAATATATAATGTTCCTGGTCCGTGTGGTGTAATTGGTCGCAATAGTCACAATGATTTAATTAAAAAAACTATTGGATGGGCTCCATCGGATAATTTAGAATTGGGTATTGAAAAAACTTATAAATGGATTTGTTCTCAATTAAATTTATAAACTACTTTTTAATTGTATATATAAAAATATGATCGGATTTAATGACATAGGTCGACATGGTAGACTTGGAAATCAGATGTTTCAATATGCTGCACTTCGTGGTATTGCAGAAACTCATGGTTATGAATTTTGTATTCCTGAATCAAACTTTAAACACACTAAAAATGAATGGGAAGAACATCAATTATTTGAAGCATTTAATCTTCCTTATCTAAAAAATAAAAAAAAAATATTTGTAGATCAATATCAAGAGAAGCAGTTTAATTATTCTCAGGAATATGTTGATGCATGCCCAGATAATGTAAGTTTATTTGGATATTTTCATACAGAAAAATATTTTTTACACATAGAAAATAGCATACGTGAAGATTTTACTTTTAAATCTAATATTTTAAGATTATGTAAACATGCCTTTAAGTTTGATCAAGTAATTTCCTTACACATAAGAAGAACAGATAATGTTGGATCTGTTAATCATGCACTTTATCCTATTGAATATTATGAGACTGCATTAAGTAAATTTGATTCAAACCTTCCTGTTCTTGTAATTTCCGATGATGTTGAATGGTGTAAGGAACAAAAACTTTTTAAACTTAGTAGATTTACAATCTCGGAATCTAATTCTAATCTGGTCGATTTATGTCTTATGACAATGTGTTCTCATCATATTATAGCAAATTCTTCGTTTTCTTGGTGGGGCGCATGGTTATCTGGTTACGATAATGTAATTGCTTCTCCTCGTTGGTTTATAAATAAAGGATATACTAAAAATCATAACACGGAAGACCTTATTCCCAGTCGTTGGATTAAAATTTAACGCAACTAATAGCTTTAAATTTTACACATATAATAAAGGAAAATTTATAATGACAGACAATATTGTTTTGATTACTGGCGGATTTGATTCAATACATCCTGAACACATTTCGTTCATCAAAGAAGCAAGTAAACTTGGTAGAGTTATAGTTGGTCTAAATTCTGATGAATGTCTTACTAAAAAAAAAGACAAGCCTGTTATGAATTTTCAAGAAAGAAAATATATATTAGAACAACTTAAAGGTATTTTATGTGTGTTGGAGTTCGACGATTCAGATAATACATCATCAGATGCAATTCAAAAAGTAATAAAATTATTTCCAAATAATAAAATTATTTTTATAAAAAATGAATATGAATCACAAGTTATTATTTCAGAAATTGAAAAATTTAAAGATAATTTTGCCATTTCATTTTGCTTAGGTAGGTTTGAAGAAATGAAAAATAATAATTTTAATCATTTGATTTCTAAATGTAACCAAACAATAGAAAAAAAAATCTGGGGAGATTCAATTACTTGTTATAGTTCTGAGAATACCAAAGTAAAAAGATTAATAATTGAACCAAAAAAATCAATATCAATGCAATATCATCTTCATAGAAACGAACTTTGGTTTGTTGAATCTGGTTCTGGAACAATTTATACTTATGATAAAAGTAATATTATCAAAGTGAAAGACATATATAAACATGAAATGTATCATGTTCCTGTTAAAAAATGGCACAAACTAGAGTCACACTCTGATACAGAACTGTGCATAGTTGAAATACAATATGGCAATTTATGTGTTGAAAAGGACATTGTAAGATTATGAAGAATATTTTGATTGCGACACCATGTCTATATGGTAAAGTTGATGCATATTATGTGCATAGTCTTTGTGAATCAATTAAGTTAGGATTACAAAAAGATATACACATCAGTGCCGTATTCTTGGCAGATGAAAGTATACTTACAATAGCAAGAAATGAATTAATCAATCTTGCATATCGTGAACAATATGATTCAATGGTCTTTATTGATGATGATGAATTGTGGGAACCAAATGGGCTCATTGAAATAATTGAATCAGAAAAAGATGTTGTTGCGCTTCCTGTTGTCAATAAAGGTGATAAAAAAGAAGAATACAATGTTTACTTTGAAAAAGATGCCGTCGAAAAAGACACGAAAGACGGATATCTAAAAGTCAAACAAGTCGGTACAGGCTTTCTTAAACTTTCCAAAAAAGCAATAGTTGATCTGTGTGAATCAAATCCAGATATTATTTTCCGAAACACCAAATTAAAAAACGTATTTGAATTTAACTATTCAAATGGCGCATTTGTCGGTGAAGACATTGCTTTGTGTGCCAAATTAAAAGAATTGGGTTATTCTATTTGGGTAAATCCAAAGTATACTGTGTATCATATGGGCGTAAAAATGTACAAGGGCAATTTTCAAAATAGTTTAGTAAAAACATTATAATTCACCATGAATAATATGATTGATGTGGTCATTCCCACAATGTGGAAGCACAAAGAATTTGTCGATTATCTTGCTCAGTATTGTGAATATCCTACCATAAAAAAAATAATACTAATCGATAATAATCGTCAAGAAAAACCTCAAAGTGATATATTCAAACATCAAAAAATAGAATATGTTTCATACAATAAAAATTTGTATGTAAATCCTTCCTGGAATGAGGGTTATCTAAGAAGTAAATGTGATGTGCTATGTGTTTTAAATGATGATATATTCGTACAAAAAAATATATTTGATTACATGAGCATACTAGATTTTTCAGAAATAGATATAATAGGTGTTCATCTCAAAGGAAGTGTTGATAATTACCACATCGTAAATCATCCTGACCACAAAGAAGAACTTATACGTTTAAATGTGGACAAAACACAAGCTATTGGTGGGCAAAGTTATGCTTTTGGTGTTTGCATGTTTATCAAGAGAAAGTCATATCGAATAATACCCAGTCTATACAAAATATGGTATGGTGACGATTATCTGATACAGAAATGTAAAAATATATACACGCTTAAAACAAGCCAAATTACAGGTGAGATATCTAAAACAATTATGGCATATGAAAAAAATTCAGAATTACAAAAAAGAATTGAACTTGATTCAAAAAATGCATACAAACATTTTTTTGTGGCTAAAAATTGGGATCTCGTACAACAATATGCATTTAAAAATGATGAAAAGAAAATGACAACAAATATCTTTGAACAAGAATATCAAAAAGCATTGAGTGTAAAATCGGATATAAATGAAAATTTACCTGTTCTTTTTGAATTGGCGAAGGAATGTTCACACATCACCGAATTTGGTGTGCGAACAGGCGTAAGCACACGAGCTTTTTTAAACACAAAGGCAGAATTGATTTCTTATGATATACAATTAGATTCAGTAGTAAATAATCTTTTTGTTCTTGCCAAAAAGCAAGGAAAAAAAGTACAATATATAAAAGCTGATGTTCTTAATATTGAAATAAAAGAAACTGATTTTCTTTTTATTGATACCTTTCATGTATATTCACAACTTAAAAAAGAATTAAATTTACATGCAAAAAAGGTAAAAAAATATATTGCTTTTCATGATACGCATACCTTTGGATTGAAAGGTGAAGATCAGAAAGATAATAAAGGGCTTTTAACTGCTATCATAGAATTTTTAATAGAAAATCCAGAATGGAGATTTCGTACATTTAAAACAAATAATAATGGTATGACTGTTATTGAGAGGGTTTAATATGAAATATAGTATTTTTCATTTGCAAGGTGGTATAGGTAAACATGTTGCTGCCACAGCCGTTGCGAGGGCAATTAAAAATAATCATCCCGATAGGCATCTAATTGTTGTCTGCGCTTATCCCGAAATTTTTATTAATTTACCCTTTATTCATAGAGTGTTTCAACTAGGAAATACATCTTATTTTTATCAGGAATATATTCAAGATAAAGATTCAATCATCTTTCACCATGAGCCATATTACACGACAAATCACATTCATAAAAGAAAAAAATTAATTGAAAATTGGTGTGAATTGTATAACCTAAATTATTCGGGTGAAACTCCTGAACTTAAATTCAACAAATTACAATTCGATCTATCAAAAAAATTCTGGGGCAGAAAAAAACCCATCATGCTCATACACACAAATGGTGGCATGATGACAACAGATGCAAAACCACACTCTTGGACAAGAGATATGCCCGAGGATATTGCGCAAGAAATAGTAGATTATTATAAAAAAGATTATCATATTTACCAAGTTACAAAACTTAATAGCCCAAAACTAAAAGATGCTGAACATATTTTTGCAACTCCGGAAAAAGCCCTTACTTTGATGGAACTTTTTAGTATACTTCTTCACAGTAAAAAACGAATTCTGATTGACTCGTGTATTCAGCATGCGGCAGCGGCAATGAAAAGAAAATCAACAGTTCTTTGGAATGGTACAAGCCCCAAAGTATTTGGATATGATATTCACGACAATCTATGCACAGAAGTGCCATATGACTTTAAATTACCAGGAAGTTATCTTTTTGATTTCGATTTCAATGGCAATGAAATAGAATATCCATTTACAGATGATGTTAAATTATTCGATATAAATAAGATTATTGATTCAATTAATAAACAATGACGGGGCACATAACATGAAAGACATGATCAAAGAACTTATACGTGAAGAAATGCAAAGAGCAAGCATGAAAAAATATTATTTCATGTCAGGTTTACCAAGATCAGGTAGTACACTTATATCTTCTCTACTCAATCAAAATCCTAGATTTTATTCTGGTCCAAGTTCACCTGTAGTGCCAACTATGTTGGCGATAGAACAATCATTATCACAAGATGAATTGTTCCTTGCATATCCTAAACCGGAACAAGCTGCAAAAATTATTTCTTCCGTTCTTGAAACTTATTACAGTGATATAGACAAGCCAGTAATTTTTGATAAAAATAGGTCTTGGACAAATAGGCTTCATTATATTCCAGGTTATTTTAATATTGAACCAAAAGTCTTGTGCCCCGTTCGTAACATTGACGAAATCTTAACATCATTTATTATGATGCATCGTAGAAATCCGTGGGACGGAAATGGCAAAATTAATTTTATGGATGAGATGTTAATTAAAAGTAACATTCCACTGAACGATGACAATAGATGCGAATTTCTTGCAGGATCAAATGGAATTCTTGGGCAAAGTTATAATGGGCTAAAAGAGTGTCTGACACAAGGAAAACAAAGTAATTTACATTTCATTGAGTATGATGACTTGATGAATGAGCCTGAAAAAACTATGAGGGCTATCTATGACTTTCTAGGTGAAGAATATTATTCACATGATTTCTCAAAAATAGAAAATATTCATAAAGAAAAGGATAAAGAGGTGTATGGGCTTGCAGATATGCATGATGTAAGAAGTGAATTGAAAAAAGTCTCAGCCGATCCAAAAGAAATTTTGTCAGAAAGAATTATTGAAATGTGCAAAAATACAGAATTTTGGAGAGACATTCATACAGAAGTTGATTATGATAATCTAGATGATAATGATACAAATGATTATCAAGAAGAAACAAGCAATTCAAAACTAATAGGAGTATAAAATGATAGAAGAAAATCTGACACCGGAACAGCAACAAGAAAGGGTCGATCAAACAGTAAGAGCGGCACGCGATAGTGTATGGGTTATTTCTGATGAAATTCAAAAAAAAGCTGCAAGAAATGGTGTTCTGACCGAAGAAGGAAAAGGTAATCTAGAACGTAATGTTGCGCACTTAGAACTCGTTATGCAAGATCCGAAAGTAGTGGAATTAGGTGGTGATCTGTCTGATCTTACGACAGCAATTACCGATGGAAAGGCAGCATTAGTCGAGGAATAAGATGAAAAAAATATTGATCATGGGTCTTCCTGGTTCAGGTAAGACATACTTTGCAGAAAAATTAAAATCTTATTTAGAAAAAAATGGTGGGCTACACAATATGCCCAGTGAACGTATTGCAAATTTAGAAGCAGTTCCTTCCACATATAAATTTACAGTACAATGGTTCAATGCGGATGAAGTACGAAAAAAATATAATGATTGGGATTTTTCAAAAGAAGGAAGAATTCGCCAAAGTTTACGTATGGCAGAATTTGCTCTAAAATGTCAAGCAGATTTTGTCATATGTGATTTTGTTGCACCTCTTCCGGAAATGAGACACAACTTCAAAGCAGATTGGACCATTTGGATGGACACAATCGATGCAGGTAGGTATGAAGATACCAATAAAGCATTTGTTCCTCCTGACATATATGACTTTCGCATCACGGAACAAAATGCTGAAAAATGGGCATCATATGTCGGTGATATGATTCTGTTCAATAAAAGAAGGCCTGTGTTTGATTGGAAAAAAGAAACCGTTCAGATGTTAGGTAGATGGCAACCTTGGCATCAAGGGCATCGTGCATTGTTTGAGAGAGCGATTAAAAAAACTGGGCAAGTTGTCATTCAAATTCGTGATTGCCAGGGGTGGCAAAACAGCAATCCTTTTGCAATCGAGCAAGTTAAAAATTATATTCGCAGAGATTTGGATACATTGTATCAGGGTCAATATGAAATACAAATTGTTCCGAATATTGTAAATATAACTTATGGAAGAGATGTGGGTTACAAGATTGAACAAGAAGTCTTTGATGATAATGTTCATTCTATTTCTGCCACAAAAATTAGAAAAGAAATGGGGTTTGATAAATAATCCATTATAAACTTAAAGGGCTTAAAAATGCCAGCGGTAACTAATAGAAGTACATTTAAAGACTATTGTTTACGCAGACTAGGCTTTCCTACTATTGAAATAAATGTTGATGATGATCAAGTAGAAGATAGAATAGATGATGCCTTGCAATACTGGCAAGACTATCATTTTGATGCTTTACAGAAAGTATACTATATTAAGGCTCTAGATTCTACTGATATGACAAATAAGTATATCAATCTGGATCCATCAGTCACGCTCGACACTGGCAATAATTCTGTGAATATAGTTGGTGTCACAAGAGTTTTTCCAATTTCAGATTCAATTAATCAAAATAATATGTTTGATCTCAGATATCAATTGAGATTAAATGAATTATATGATTTCACTTCTGCATCTTATATCAATTACACATTAACGATGCAGCATCTTAGATCGCTTGAACTTATGTTTACTGGTGAAGTTCCGATACGATTTCAGAGACATATGCACAGGTTATATTGTGATTGGGGTTGGGGTACAGCAGTGAATGCTGGCACAGTCATAATTGCAGAATGCTTTGCGCTAATTAAACCTGATGATTTTGCATCAGTCTGGAATGACCGTTGGCTGAAAGAATATGCCACTGCTCTAATCAAGAGAACTTGGGGAGCAAATTTATCAAAATTTCAAGGAGTACAATTGCCAGGAGGAGTAATGTTAAATGGTGAAACCATATATAATGACGCGATGAAAGAAATAGAAAGACTCGAAGAGGAAATGCAGAGTAAATATGAACTTCCAGTGGACTTTTACTTAAACTAATGGCTACAAATCTCTATTTTAATAATTTCAACTCTACGCCAGAACAAAGACTGGTGGAAGATTTGATGATTGAAACCATTAAGATAAATGGTGTGGATTGCTATTACATACCGAACATTAATGAGTCAGCCAGAGACCTATTGTATGGTGAAGATCCGCTAAAAAAGTTTACAGCGGCATATCCTCTAGAATTATACATAACAAACGTAGATGGATATGAAGGAGAAAGAGAATTCTTTTCGAAGTTTGGGCTTGAGATAAGAAATAATATGTCAGTTATTATTTCAAAAAGATCATTTGCCCGTTGGGTGCCACAAACCTATCATCGCCCAAGAGAAGGTGATTTAATTTACATACCTTTCTTTGCGCAAACAGGTGAAATGTATGAAATAAAATATGTTAATTTCTCCGAAGCATTCTATGTATTAGGTAATAAATTTCCATATTTTTATAAACTTGAACTGGAAAAATTCAAGTATTCACAAGAAACAATAGACGTTGGAATACCTATGATTGATGATATAGTTTATCAAGATGCGTATTCGATTGAATTGAATATCAATAAATCTACAGGAAATGGTAATTTTATTCTCGGCGAATCAGTACACAACACTTCAAATACGGTGTATGGTACAGTAACGGATTGGAATGCAAATACCGGTATCATAAAAGTTACAGACATTTATGGCGATTTTGCTAATAATATGTTACTACGCGGAAACACAAGCAATGCATCATACACTACGACAGCAACACCAGACGATCTAAAAGATAATGAACTTCGTGAAATGTATGATAATAAGATCATTCAAATAGAGGCAGATGAAATAATTGACAACACAGAAGCTAATCCTTTTGGTAGAATAACATGACAGCAAATTATTCATACCATAAGATAATAAGAAAAATCATCGTAGCTTTTGGTGATATGTTTAATAACATTAAAATCGGAAGATATGATGCAAACGGGCAAGAGCTTGAACAATTTCTTGTACCCTTGCTATATGGCGGTAAAGAAAAATATGTTTCGAGACTTGAAGGTGATCCAGAACTTGATAAGAAAGTTCAAATAACATTACCCGTTATGTCATATGAACTTACAGATATGAGCTATGATTCTGGAAGAAAGTTAAATTCAAATTTCAATAATGTTGGAAGTAGTTACGACCAGAGTACAAGTTTTTCGGTGTACAATCCTGTTCCATTTGATTTTGATTTTTCTCTATTTGCATATGTAAGAAACTTCGAAGATGGTGCACAACTTATAGAAAAAATATTACCATACTTTAAACCAGATTATACGATTGCAGTTAATCTAATACCAGAAATGGGTTTAGTTAAACAATTACCCATTATACTTAAAGATGTTTCACATGAAAATGACTATGAAGGTGGTTATGATTCGGATGTGCGCAGAATAATTTGGACATTAAATTTCACAGTAAAAGGTTATTTGTATGGTCCAATCACTGCATCGAAAGTTATACGAACATCAATTACGAATATTTTAAATGATGACGGATTACAAAGCGACACACCAATCTCAATAACAATGAACACAGGTGGTTTGGGCAATTACAAATATGATGAGATTGTTTATCAGGGTTACTCCTACGAAACTGCTACTGCAACGGCAAATGTCAGTAATTGGATATCAACAACAAAAACCCTTTTAATTACAAAAGCATCTGGGCATTTTGTAAGTGGGCAAAATGTAATAGGGTTATCAACTAATTCCACATGGCAAGCAAATACATTTAGCGTAAATTCATCCAATTTAGTTAATATAACTGTTACTCCAAATCCTTCCAATGTGTTATTACCTAACAATTATACATACACTACAGTCATAACAGAATTTCCAAATACATAATAACCATGTCAAAATTTGATAAAAGTATGTCAGAGATATTTGATATAGAACCTGGCAGTATAAAAGAAAAACCTTCTTTACCGGTTGCTATAGATACAAATGTGTCAAAAGGGCTTGAAATAGACCTAGATGCCGACTATCAGGAGTCAAGGCAAACATACAAAGAACTGATTGAAAAGGGTAATCAAGCCATTGATCATCTTTTGGCAATCGCATCAGAGACTGAACATCCTAGAGCATTTGAAGTTGTTGCAACACTCATCAAAAACACCTCAGAAGCCAATGAAAAATTATTAAATATGCAAAAGATCATGCGTGAAATGAAAGGATTAAAGTCAAACGATAACAGTAAAGTTTCAGTTGACAAAGCCATATTTGTAGGATCAACAGCAGAACTATCAAAATTAATCAAAGGTAAGAGAGAGGAAATTGATAAATAGGTGTATGTCGCCGGAGTACCAGTCCGCACATACTCTAACACTTACAGGAGTGTCAGCAATGACTATTTATCACAAACATCACAAAATACCCCGATATGCTGGAGGTACAGATGATACTTCTAATATAGTTTTATTAACTGTAGAACAACATGCAGAAGCTCACAGGATTTTATATGAACAATACGGTCGTTGGCAAGATCGTGTAGCTTGGCAAGCATTAACAAAATCCATATCGAAAGCGGAAATTACAAGAGTAAAACAAAGCCTTGCTACAAAAGGAAAAAAGCAAACAGCCGAGCATATAGAAAAAAGAAAAATGGTTGGTGAAAAAAATCCAATGTTCGGAAAATGTGGCGAATTGAATCCAATGTTTGGTAAAAAAGGTATTCTTAGCCCACACTTTGGTAAAAAACAAACAGAAGAAACATGTAAAAAGAAAAGAGATGCACTAAAAGGTAGAACGCTAGAAGATTTACATGGTAAAGAAAAGTCCGAAGAAATACGAAATAAACTTCGAAAGCCTAAAACTGAAGAACAAAAAGCTAAACTAAGAAAACCTAAACCTAAAGTGGTTTGTAGAATACATGACAAAAAAGAGATGTCTTTAGGAAATTTTATGAATTGGTATAAAAATGTTAGGTGACAAATCGTCATATCGGGATAATCCTCTCCTAAAAAGAGCAGGAGTCCAACATAACTATACAGAAGATGAAATTAAAGAATACATATTGTGTTCTAAAGATCCTGTTTATTTTGCGGAAAAATATATTAAAATTGTTAACGTTGATAAAGGTTTAATACCTTTTGAAATGTGGGATTTTCAAAGAGACATGATACGTCTTTTTCATGAAAATCGTTTTGTCATCACTAAATGCCCTCGTCAGGTGGGTAAAACTACAACATCAGTCGCATATCTCCTTTGGTTAACACTTTTTACTGATTCACAAAATATTGCTGTGCTAGCAAACAAAGGATCATTAGCTAGAGACATTTTATCCAAATACCAACTAGCATATGAAAATCTGCCCATGTGGTTGCAACAAGGTGTCGTAACTTGGAACAAAGGTAATGTTGAACTTGAAAATGGTTCTAAAATAATTGCAGCATCGACCTCTTCTTCAGCTATTCGGGGTGGTGCATTCAACGTTGTATTCTTAGATGAATTTGCATTCGTTCCAGCTAACATAGCAAATGAATTCTTCAATTCAGTTTATCCTGTTATCTCTTCAGGAAAAAGCACAAAAATTATTATCGTTTCGACACCAAATGGTATGAATCTTTTCTACAAACTTTGGATGGATGCGGTAGGTAAAAAGAATGGCTATAAACCTTTTCAAATTCATTGGTCAATGGTACCAGGAAGAGATCAAAAGTGGAAAGAAGAAACAATTAAAAACACTTCTTCTGAACAGTTTAGACAGGAATTTGAGTGTCTTGATGGTGAAACTGAAGTAACGATTAAACATAAAACCACAAATATTATCAAGAAAATTAAACTCAAAGAATTGTTCTGTGAGAAAAGTAATTATGAGATATTAACTCCGGCAGGATTTAAAAATTTTAAAGGTATACAATCAGTTAAAAAGTCAGGAAAAATTGTATTGGATTCATGTGACGGAAAACACATAGAATGTTCGCCGATGCACCAATTCTTGACCGAAACAGGTTGGAAAAAAGCCATAGATTTAACGTTTGATGACAAAATCAAAACCGATAATGGATATATTTCTCTATTCAATATAGATTATGAAGAAGGTGAATTTCAGTTTTTTGATGTTGTTGGTGTAGAAGGTTATCAATTTTATTCCAATGGAATCATATCACACAATTGCGAGTTCTTAGGTTCAACAAATACTTTGATTTCAGGAGCAAAACTTGCTCAACTCGTTTATCAAGATCCAAAAATTATACACGAGTTGCTTCATATCTATGAGCCACCTATCAAAGGTGACGATGATGAGACCACAAAAGATCATCTATATGCAATCTGCGTGGATCCATCAGAAGGGAGAAACCTGGATGATTCCGCATTTTCAGTCTTCGATATATCATCAGTGCCATATAAACAGGTTGCAAAATATAATAGTTCTTCAATTTCACCTATATTATTTCCCACAGTAATTTTTAATACAGCAAAACTGTATAATGATGCGTATGTTTTAGTTGAAATAAATAATACTCCACAAGTGGCAGATACATTACATCAAGATTTAGAATATGAAAACGTAGTAAAGATTGAAACAGGTAATAAAAAAGCACAAGCAATGGGTACAGGTTTTGGTAGAGGTATTCAACTTGGGCTTAAAATGTCACAACAGGTCAAAAGGATTGGTTGTTCAAACCTTAAAACATTAATTGAGTCCGACAAATTAATCATTAATGATTTTGATACCATTTCACAACTTACAACTTTCGTTTCAAATCACAATAGCTTCAAAGCAGAAGAAGGTGCAACAGATGACCTTGTAATGACATTAGTAATGTTTTCTTGGATGACTACACAGCAATATTTTAAAGAAATAGTTAATCATGATTTACGTAAACAGATGCAATTGGAAATGATGAACCAGAGGGACGAAGAGATGCCATCATTTGGTTTGTTTGATGACGGAAAACAAGAAAATTATATAGTAGAAGGTGGTGATGTTTGGCTGACAAAAGACGAAAATTTTACTTTTATTGTCTAAAGCCTTCATTTAATAAATATATCATAGGTAAATTGCCAAAGCAAGATCATATAACAAGGAGATTAAAATGGCGTTTCAAATTTCTCCAGGCGTAAGTGTTTCCGAGGTCGATCTAACTACTGTCGTCCCTGCGGTTTCAACTACGGCCGGTGCATTCGCTGGACCATTTCAATGGGGTCCAGTAAACAAAAGAATTTTAGTTACAAATGAGTCTGATTTAGTAAGTAAATTTGGTACTCCAGACACAAATACAGCAACTTCATTTTTTTCTGCTGCCAATTTCTTGGCGTATGGAAATAATCTTCAAGTTGTTAGAGCGGCAAATACTTCATCTAATAATTCAACTGTTTCCGGTGAAACAGAAATTCAAATAAAAAATGAAGACGTCTATGACACAACTTATATAACCGATTCCGCTACAAATTCATTTGCAGCTAGATACCCAGGTGCATTAGGAAATTCTTTGAAGGTTTCTCTATTTGATTCAAATACAAGTAATAATGTAAATTCTGCTTCATTTTCCACTTGGACATATAAATCATATTTTCCGGCGGCACCAAATACTTCTAATTATGTTGCAGGAGTAGGTGGAGCAAATGATCAATTTCACTTAGTTGTCGTTGATGAAGATGGTTTATTCAGTAATGGCGTAAAAGGAACTGTACTTGAGGTGTATCCTTATCTCTCAAAAGCAGTAGATGCAATCAATGACGATGGCTCAAGTTCTTATTATCGAACAGTGCTTAGAAATCAATCTAGATACATCTATGCATTAGGATCTCCTGATTATGCAAATACAGGAAATTCTTGGGGGCAATCTTCAACTACGAGTTTCGGTGGTGCATTTTTGGATGGCGCATCCGCTTATACAAAATCTTTGACAAATGGGGCCTCCTTAATAGTTAATACAACAGAGTATACAACATCATATTCGGAATTTACTAATCCTGATATTGTTGACATATCTCTTGTTATTTCAGGTGATGCAGCAAATAGCACAACAGTACAACAATATTTGATAGATTCTATTGCTGCGGCAAGAAAAGATTGTGTCGCATTTATTTCACCACCATCTTCAATAATTACATCTGCAACTCCTGAAACTGATGTAACAAATTGGGTGACAAGTCTTTCTAGAGCATCAACTTATGCAGTTGCCGATTCTGGCTGGAAATATCAATTTGACAAATATAACAATGTGTATCGTTGGATACCACTAAATGCAGACATTGCAGGACTTTGCGTTAGAACAGACCAAACAAATGATCCTTGGTTTTCGCCAGCAGGAACAAATCGTGGAGCAATTAAAAATGTTGTTAAGCTTGCATGGAATCCAAATCAGGCACAAAGAGATTCAATTTATTCTATTGGAGTAAATCCTATTGTTTCTTTTCCTGGGCAAGGTACAATTCTGTATGGCGACAAAACATTAGTTACTCAGCCAACTGCATTCAGTAGAATTAATGTTCGCAGACTGTTTATTGTGTTAGAAAAAGCCATTTCTACAGCAGCAAAATATTCACTGTTTGAATTAAATGATGAATTTACAAGATCACAATTTATTTCAATTGTTGAGCCTTTCCTAAGGGACGTCAAAGGTCGCCGTGGAATTTATGATTATCGTGTCGTCTGCGATACGACAAATAACACACCGGCAGTAATTGATGCTAATAGATTTGTTGGTGACATTTATATTAAACCTGCTCGCTCAATTAATTTCATTCAATTGAACTTTGTTGCCGTGCGTAGTGGTGTACAGTTTAGTGAAATTGTTGGTGCAGTTTAATAAATAATAAAAAATAGGAGAAAATAATGGCTTTTAACGTAGCAGAATTTAGAGCTAATCTTGTAGGAGATGGTGCTCGCCCAAATCTGTTCCAAGTCACAATGTCATTTCCAACATTTTCGCAAGACGCAACAAGTTCCTCACAAGCACTTTCGTTCTTGTGTAAAAGCGCGCAGTTGCCAGGTTCAACTCTTGGCACTGTCCCACTTTTTTACTTTGGGCGTGAATTAAAATTTGTCGGAAATAGAAACTTTGCAGACTGGACAATTACTATCATCAATGATGAAAATTTTAAAGTTAGAAAAGCTTTCGAATCGTGGATGAATGGCATTAATTCACATGCAGGAAATCTTAGAACTGTAGTTGCAAATGCTCCTTCAAATTATTCTGTAGATGCTAAGGTCGATCAATACGATAAGACAGGAAACATCATCAAATCTTACAAATTTGTTGGTGCATTCCCAGTTGACATTTCACCAATTGATTTAGATTGGCAATCGAATGATACGATTGAAGAATTTTCCTTGACTTTGGCATATCAGTGGTGGGAATCGGATACTACTTCGTAATAAAAAGGGAGAATATTCTCCCTTTATTGGTTTTTGAAAAAGGAAACAATCAATGGCTTTGAACTTGTTCGGCTTTCAGATATCTCGGCAAAAGTCGGAGATACAACAACAATCTGAGAAAACATTTGCTATTCCATCAAATGAAGATGGTGCGCTTACTATTTCCGCCGCTGCATATTATGGTACATATGTCGATTTAGATGGCACTGCAAAAAATGAGGTTGAATTAATTTCACGTTATCGTGAAATGGCAATGCAGCCAGAAATAGAATCTGCCATAGATGACATAGTAAATGAAGCGATTGTACAAAATGACAATGGGCAATCTATTCGCATTATAATGGACGATCTAAAACAGCCCGACAAAATTAAAAAAGCAATCGAGGAAGAATTTAAAGTACTATTGCGAATAATGAATTATCAAAATATGGCGACAGACATTTTTCGCCGTTTTTATATTGATGGTAGGTTATTTTACCATATAATTATTGATGAAGATGAACCACAAGCTGGTATCAAATCACTTCGCTATATTGATCCGAGAAAAATTAGAAAAGTTCGTGAAGTCAAGAAAGAAAAAGATAAGCTGACTGCGACAGATGTGGTTTCAACTGTAAACGAATACTACATCTATAATGATAAAGTAGTATCAGGTACATCTTCCAGTTACGGTCCTGTCGGTGTTAGAATTGCAAAAGACTCCATCATTAATATAAACTCTGGATTAATGGATGCTCGTAGAGCAGTTGTATTATCTTATTTACACAAGGCCATTAAGCCGCTCAATCAATTGCGTATGATTGAGGATGCAACAGTTATCTATAGAATTTCAAGAGCACCTGAAAGAAGAATATTTTATATTGATGTAGGAAATTTGCCTAAATTAAAGGCAGAACAATATCTACGTGATATTATGACCAAATACAAGAATAAACTTGTGTATGATGCTCAAACTGGTGAAGTACGAGATGACAGAAAATTTCTTTCAATGATGGAAGATTTTTGGCTACCTCGCCGTGAAGGAGGAAAAGGTACAGAAATTACTACATTACCTGGTGGGCAAAACTTAGGTGAATTAGAAGATGTAAAATATTTTGAAAAGAAATTGTATAAAGCATTGAATGTTCCTATTTCAAGACTTGATCCAAATCAAACAGGTTTTTCACTAGGAAGAGTAGGTGAAATTACACGTGATGAAGTAAAATTTTCTAAGTTTGTTGATCGTCAACGTCAAAAGTTTTCAGAAGTATTTGATCAAGCATTACGAGTACAATGTGTACTAAAAGGCATTTGCACAGCGGATGAGTTTGATGAATTTAAAGAAAACATTTATTATGATTTCCTAAAAGATAATAATTTTGCTGAACTCAAAGAAGCTGAACTTGTACGCGAAAGATTATCTCTACTAGGTTCTGTAGATCCGTATGTTGGGCGTTACTATTCCATGGAATGGATTCAAAGAAATGTCTTGCGCATGACAAATGAAGATATCAAAATGATGAGAGATCAAATTGATGCCGAAAAAGCAGCAGGGCTAATTATTGATCCAATGCAAATAGCGCAACAAGGTCAACAAGAATTACAAGCAGATATGTCTGGAGCTAAAACTGGAAATGCTCCCACAACATCACCAGTACCAAACACTTCACCTGAATCAGGTGATGTTGCGGACAATAAACCAGTAAAAGGTGATTTGAGTTTGAAAGAAAAATATTCCCCCTCACTTCGTATGCTAAAACGTATAGCATAAATATTTTATAATTTGGAGAAAAAAAATGCCTGATGAAAATATTCTATCTGTTGTCGATAATGCATTTACTGACAACGCCGTTGAAATGAAAAACGCGCTTTACAATGCAATCAATGATAAAATTTTTGATGCATTAGAACAGAGGAAACAAGAAGTTGCTCGCAATTTTATTACTCAATATCATTCGTCTGAAGAAGAACAGGAAGAAAAAATAGACTCAGAAGAAGAACAGGAAGAATCGGAAGAATGAAAAGGTTAAAAGATTTTCTTCGAACGGAAATAAAAGAAGATGGTTCTCCAGATTTGGATGGAGATGGTTTTCTTTCGCCCTCAGAACTTCATCAGCATTTAGATATACAAAAACGAGGCAAAGTTGATCTAGGTGATTATGCTGCGCACGTAATGTTTCATGCGCATCACCCGGAATACTTAGCACCATATGTTGCTAAATTTAATGATGTACAAAAAAGACATGCTGATGGGCAAGAGCTTTGTGAAAATGATCCGATTTTAAATATGTTAAAGAGCAATGATACGCTATTAGCGACTTCTCTGCCAGTTTATGAGGGCAGAGAATCAAAATATAGTGACAACGATCCGCCCGCAATGCTTGTAATGAGAAGAAAATCTATAAGACAATTTGCAAATGGGCAAAAGGTTGCTCTATATTATATTGATAAAATTAATAAATATGTAACAGTACCTTATGATGGTATCATGCAACTGTCAACAGAAGAAACTGTTTTCGAAAAAATTAATTTTTCATTTAAAGCTAATGAAACAATTCTTGTTGAACATTTAGATGGCTCCACAACAGAAGTAACACCATCTATCGCTAAAAGTATAATTGATTTACATAAAAAAGTCAATGAAAATAATAAACAAAAATTGGCAGACATGCTTGAGGCTAGCTCCCAACATTTTCAAACTATAGTTAAGTTTTCCAAGGGATAAAAATGGCAAACCAATATTCATATCAAGTACTAAAAGATGACACACAACATGCTGTCATTAAATTAACAGCATCTTTTGATGGTTCTGGGCAAGAAGATAATGTATACCGTATACAAGCCAATACCTTATATGGAGCTTTAGCTACAAATGGTTATCCGGTTGCAAATGTTTGGGGTGGCTCATCAAATACAACACTTTCTTATTACGGTTTAACTGTAAATAGAATATGGTATGATACCTACGGTACGGCAGGAACAGTTGAATTGTACTGGTCAAATACTGAATTTTCAACAGCGAACAGTGGTGTGCCACTTTTCTTCTTACATGGTAATGGAGAATATGATGGTGAAGGCAATTGGATAACTGTAAAGAATCCTACAATTAGTGCAAATACTAATGGTGATATTGGCATTCATACAAAAGGTCAAATAGCAAATTCAAGTTATACTATAATCATGGAATTAAGAAAAGATAATGCATATTATCAGAGAGGGCAGTTTAATGATCCTGCTGCATTTAACTATGGCCAGTTTGGATTAAGACCATAATGCTTTCTGTAAAGGAAAGATTAGAAAAGATATTTGAAAAGAAGTTACTTGAATTAAAAGAAGGTAACATACAAAAATTTGGTAGAACCAAATTAGTAAGAGTTCGTGTAAGGGGTGGTAAAGTACAAAGAAGAAAAAAGTTTTCGTCAGTTCCTGGTTATACATTTAGAGGCGGGCGTTTGGTAAGAATGTCTGCGCTTGAAAGAAGAAAGAGAAAATTAGGTGCAAGAAAGGCGAAAATAAAAAGAAAAAGTAAATTGAATCAAATTTTAAGAAAAAGAAAAATGTCTCTTAGAAGAAGGGCTTCACTGGGGGTAAGATGAAACTTATAAAAGAAATTACAGAACAAGTACAATTTCTGACCGAAGATGATAACGGTAAGAAATCTCTTTTTATTCAAGGCCCATTTCTTGTAGCCGAGAGACAGAATAAAAATAAAAGATTGTATGAATATCATACAATGAAAAAGGAAGTAGACAGGTATACACAAGATTATATCAATAAAAATCGTGCGTTTGGTGAACTGGGACATCCAGATACACCCACAATTAATTTAGATAGAGTTTCACACATGGTTACCGGGCTTACAGAAGACGGTACACAATGGATTGGCAAAGCAAAAATTCTTGACACACCTATGGGCAACATCGCAAAAAGTCTTATTGAAGGTGGTGCAATGTTAGGTGTTTCATCAAGAGGTATGGGCTCACTTAAAATGGTAAACGGTGTCAATGTTGTGCAGCCCGATTTTTATCTAGCCACAGCGGCAGATATTGTGGCCGACCCCTCTGCACCAGGTGCATTTGTGCAGGGAATTATGGAAAATTCTGAATGGATATTTCAAAATGGTTCGTGGAAGTTGTCTGAAATTGAAGAAGCCAAAAAGGAAATAAAAAAAGCTTCTAGAAAACAAATTGAAGAAGTCTCCTTAATTATTTTTGAAAGGCTCATCAATGGAATCTCTAAAAAATAAATTTTATGTTTATGCTTTAGTTGATCCCATAAATCGTTTACCATTTTATATTGGTAAAGGTACAGGCAAGAGGGCTTATCAACATTTAAAAAATGATAAGGTTAATAATGACAAATTATTCTATATTAAAAATATTAGAATGTTAGGTTTAGAACCTGAGGTGCATTTTATAGTCGAAAATTTGGAAGAAAAAATGGCTTATGATATTGAATATATTATTATAAAATATTCTTATCTTTATAATATTAAATTGACAAATAAAGTAGGTTTAATTATTCCTCCAAATAGAACTGGTTGTAAAATGTCAAAAGCGAGTAAAGAAAAAATAAGCATTTTCCAAAAAAGTAGAAAAAGGTTGGCACTGTCTGAAGAAACTAAACAAAAATTATCTAAAATAAATTTAGGTAAGAAAGGTCCAAACAAAGTAGAAAATATCGATATAAAATTATTAACTACTTTATATGTTGATAAAAACTACACCAAAAAACAAGTTATGGACTTTTTAAAAATAGGTTTAGGTTCACTCAACAGAATTTTACATGAAAATCATATAAAGAAAAGTAAAGAAAATTTTCAAGAATATGGTAGAAGGTAAAAAATTATAATATTATAAATATTCCACATATAAACCAAGGAGATTTCCAAATGGGTAAGAAGTTTAATTTGTCTGAAGCTGCCGCTGACATTCTTAACAAAAGCGTAAGTTCAGCAAGATCACATCAAGAAGGACCAAGCCGTCTACCTACTTCTGTAGTAGCCGGGCAAAAAGAAGTTGGTGACATTGGAACACAAGTTACTAAAACTACTGATGCAGGCCCTGATGCAACAAAAGGTGTGGCAACAGCAACACCACCAGGAGCAACACCACCTGTTGGTTCTGAGCCAATGAAAAAACTAAAAGGGCAACCTGCTGAAGCCGGTTCAGTTGACCAACCAGAAGGCAAAGCCGGGCGTCAAATGATGGATAAAAACAAAGGTGCAACTTTTGAAACTTATGCTGAAGATGTAGAAGATGACGAAGATTCTCTCGTTGAAGCGAAGGAGGAAGGGCATGAAGATGAAGCAGAAGATAAAAAACTTATCAAGAAAATGATGAAGAAACATATGAAAGAAGACATTGATGCTCTCATGCAAGGTGAAGACCTTTCAGAAGAATTTATTCAAAAAGCAACTACAATTTTTGAAGCAGCGGTACTTTCTCGCGTTGAAGAAATTGTTGAAGAAATTGAATCAGAATACGAGCAGCAATTTGAAACTTCTGTTGCTGAACTCAGAGAAGATTTCGCAACCAAGATTGATGACTATCTAAACTATATGGTCAAAGAATGGATGGAAGAAAATCAACTTGCCATCGACACTGGGCTAAAATCAGAAATCGTAGAAGATTTCATGGTCGGATTACACAATCTATTCGCTGAACACTATATTGATCTTCCAACGGAAAAAGTTGATATCGTTGAAGAACTTGCAGAAAAAGTTGAAGAACTTGAGAATGAACTAAATGAACAAATTCAACTTTCTATTGAGCTTTCAAAGGAAATTATCGAACACAAAAGATTTGAGGCCGTGCAAGCAGTTTGCGAAGGCCTAACGCAGACTCAGGTAGAAAAACTTAAATCACTCGCAGAGGGTGTTGAGTTCACTTCTGAGGAAGATTTCGCAGAAAAACTGGTCACATTAAGGGAAGCATATGTCCCTTCTTCAGTTAAAACTGCCGAAAAGTCTGCCCTAGAAGAAGGCGTTGAAGTGCCAGAAGATAAGCCATCAAAGCATTCTTCTGATCCGCTTGTTGACGCTGTAGCAAAAACAATCTCTAAATCGGTATTAAAATAAATAATACCATTATTAACAATAATAGGAGTTACTTAAATGTATCTATCTGAAGAAATTCAAGCAAAATGGAAACCAGTTCTTGAACATCCCGAACTGGACTCAATCAAAGACTCATATCGTAAGGCTGTTACTGCTATTGTTCTTGAGAACCAATCTCAAGCTATGTCATCAGACCGTGCGCAAATGGGAATGTTGACAGAAAATTCAACAGGTCCTTCAAACGTTACAGGTTCTGGTGTACAGAACTTCGATCCAATTCTTATTAGTTTGGTTCGTCGTGCGCTTCCTAATCTGATTGCTTATGACGTTGCTGGTGTTCAGCCAATGACTGGTCCTACAGGGCTAATCTTTGCAATGCGCGCACGTTATGGGCAAAACATGACTGGTGGTTCTGAGGCATTCTTTAACGAAGCAAATACACAGTTCTCTGGTATTGGTTCAGATACAAATCGTTTTGGTTTTGCTAACAACACCACAGGTGACACGATCACCAATCCAGTCGGTAACGGTTTCACGACAGCAAATACGTTCACAACTGGTATCGGTATGCCAACGGCAACGGCTGAATATCTTGGTTCAGACACGAATACGGCATTCGGGCAAATGGCATTCTCAATCGAGAAAGTCACTGTTACTGCACAAAGCCGTGCGCTAAAAGCTGAATACTCACTTGAACTTGCACAAGACCTGAAGGCAATTCACGGGCTTGATGCTGAGACAGAACTGTCAAACATTCTGTCAACAGAAATTCTTGCTGAGATCAACCGAGAAGTTATTCGTACAATCTATACTGTTGCTAAGAATGGTGCTCAGTATGGCACGACAACTGCTGGTATTTTCGACCTTGACACAGATTCAAATGGCCGTTGGTCAGTTGAGCGTTTCAAAGGGCTGATCTTCCAAATCGAACGTGATGCTAACGTTATTGCAAAAGAAACTCGTAGAGGTAAAGGTAACGTTCTGATCGTTTCTTCAGACGTCGCTTCAGCAATGGCTATGGCTGGTGTTCTTTCTTATACACCTGCTCTGACAGCCGATCTACAAGTTGATGACACTGGTAACACCTTTGCTGGTCTCCTGCATGGGCGTATCAAAGTTTACATCGATCCATATTTCGGTGGCTATACAAGCAATCAAGAACTTGTCACAATCGGTTATAAGGGTACTTCACCTTATGATGCTGGTCTGTTCTATTGCCCATATGTTCCTCTCCAAATGGTTCGTGCAGTTGATCAATACACGTTCCAGCCAAAGATCGGCTTCAAGACTCGTTACGGCATGGTTGCAAACCCATTTGCCGGCGGTCCAAATGCTGATCTAGGTCAGTTGTATTCTAAGCGCAATACGTACTATCGTATTTTCCGCGTTGCAAACCTTATGTAATTGATGTAGCCACCGTTAAGAGTGGTTTTAGAGGAGCCTTCGGGCTCCTCTTTTTTTATTCCTAAATAGTAAATAAGAGGAGATAAAAAAATGAGTGGCTTAATTAAAAAACCAAAGAATACTAATTTTCTACAACCCACAAAATACTCCGTAAGTTTTCCAGAAATTTCCGATACGGTTTATTTTTGCCAAAAGGTAAATTTACCTGGAATTGAAATAACAGAATTACCTCACCCAACACCCAATCTTGATTTATTTGTACCTGGTACAAAACTTTCATATAGCACATTTGATATTGAATTCTTAGTGAATGAAGATTTATCGTCTTGGTTGTACATACATGATTGGATGAGAGGTATCACGACAGACATGGGATATAGAACACAACCTAAAGCACAAGCTATATTAACAGTTTACTCAAATCAAAATAATCCTAAGTTTAGAATTTCTTTTAAAGATATATTTCCACTAAATCTAGGTGATATAGAATTCGATACTGCATCTTCTGCGGAAGATCATGTAATTTGCAGAGCATCTTTTCGTTTTAATTACTTTGACATAGAAAGACTTTAATGATAAAATAGATCATTTATCAACAGGATGTGATTATGGAAAATCTTGAACAGTTACTCAAATATTGGGATGATGATTGTATTATTGATCAAACGGAACCAGGCAAAGAATTACTAAAAATTCCTGTTCTACACAACAAATACTTAAAAATCTTAATCAAACACAGACTTGCAAGTAAAAGAATAACATTCGAATATTCAAAGATGAGAAAGGTGAAGGAGGAATATTACAATGGCACACTTTCACAAGAAGAACTTAATGAATATGGGTGGGAACAATTTCTTTTAAATATCAAAACTAAACAGGGTATAGATAAGTATCTAGATTCTGATAAAGATTTAATTCGTTTACTTGAGAAAAAAATGCATCATGATGAAGCGATTTCAGTCTGTGAGTCGATTCTACAGGAATTAAAAAGTAGAACATATCAACTAAGAGATTTTATTTCATGGGAAAAATTTATAGGTGGAAACTAATATAATAATTAAAAAAAGCAATGAAGCTTTTGTTAAAATAGATTGTGACAGAAGTACAGCACAAGAACTGTCAGATTATTTTACTTTTTATGTTCCCGGATTTCAATTTACTCCTGCATATAGGAATAAAATTTGGGACGGAAAAATTAGATTATTTAATTTAAAAACAAACGAGCTTTATCATGGGCTTTTTCCTCTCGTTGAAAATTTTGCAAACGAAAGAGATTACAAAGTAAGTTATGCTAATCCCAGACCAGACTTAATAGATCATTTTTCTGAACAAATAACAGATGATTTTATCAAAGAATTAAATTTACATTCGAAAAATAAACCAATAACTGTTGACAGTCATCAAAGAGATGCATTCATGCATTCTATGACAAATCGTAGGTGTTTAATTTTATCACCTACAGCATCTGGAAAATCTTTAATAATGTATTTAATAGTGAGGCAATTGTTAAATTCAGGATGTAAAAAAGGTTTAGTAATTGTTCCTAGGACATCCTTAGTTGAGCAATTATTTTCAGATTTTATAGACTATTCATCACACAATGATTGGAATGTACCAGAAAATATTCATAGAATATATCAGGGGAAAGAAAAGATCACTGATCTACCTCTCATAATTACAACATGGCAATCCGTGTATCAATTACCCAAAGAATATTTCCAGCAATTTGATTTTGTTTTGGGTGATGAAGCGCATCTATTTAAATCACAATCACTCACAACAATATTATCAAATTGCACAAATGCTAGATATAGAATAGGGTTGACTGGAAGTTTAGATGGAACAAAGACACACAAATTAGTTTTAGAAGGGCTTTTTGGGCTATCAAAAAGAGTTGCTACGACAAAACAATTAATGGAGAAAAACCGCCTTTCTGATTTTGAAATAAAATGTTTAATTTTAAAACATGATGATGAAATATGCGAAAGATTAAGTAAATCCACTTATCAAGAAGAAATAGAGTATCTGATATTAAATCGGCAAAGAAATAAATTTATCAAAAACCTTTCTATTTCATTGAAAGGAAATACACTTATATTGTACCAATATGTTGACAAACACGGTAAAATATTATATGATATGATATCACAAACAGAAAATATAGGAGAAAGAAAAATATTTTTTGTTTATGGAAAAACTGATGTAGAAACTAGGGAGAATGTGCGTAGTATAACAGAAAAGGAAAAAGATGCAATCATTATTGCTTCTTATGGTACATTTTCCACTGGTATTAATATTAGAAATTTACACAATGTAATTTTTGCATCTCCTTCGAAATCTAGAGTACGTAATCTACAGTCAATAGGTAGGGCTTTAAGAATAGGGGATGACAAAGAAAAAGCAATTCTTTATGATATAGCGGATGATCTACGTCATAAAAAACGTAATAACTATACACTTGATCATTTCATAGAAAGAGTTAATCTATATAATGAAGAAAAGTTTTCCTACAAAATATATAAAATAGGATTAAAAAATGCAAACAATAAAGGTAATTAAACTGTACAATGGAGATGAAATCGTAGCATACACCGAACAATTTGAGAAATATGTAAAAGTAAAAGATCCATTTCAGTTCTTTTTAAAGTTTGATAAAAATGGTGCACAAAGTATAGCTATAGATTTTTGGTTACCTGTTCCACTCATAAAGAGTAGCGAAGCTGAACTTTTAATTGAAAAAATCATTGCTGTAATGGAACCTTCGGAGGAATTTAGTGAGTACTATGAAAATGTTGTAAAAGCTACCCAGAAGAAGAGTAAATCTGATACTGAAGATATGGAACTAATTGATACAGATGATGAAGAAACTAGGTTAAAGATATTACTAGAACATATGGATATACCTAGTAATGGTTTTATTAATTAACATGCAGAGGGTACATTTAGGAGTATAAACACTTGTCAAGAGGAAATCAATACTAATTATGGTGAATATGAACAAAAATACCAAAAGAGGGCACTACATAAACAATTCAGACTTTTGTAAAGCATTGGTAGATTACAAAGAATCCGTTAGATTGGCGCAAATAGAAAAAAGACCAAAACCCATTGTACCGAATTACATAGGCGAATGTTTCATTAAAATAGCAGAGGGGCTTTCACACAAACCTAATTTTATAAATTATACTTACCGGGAAGAAATGGTTGCAGATGGTATTGAAAACTGTATAATGTATTTTGAAAATTTCGATCCAGCCAAATCAAGTAATGCGTTTGCATACTTTACTCAAATAATTTACTTTGCTTTTTTGAGGAGAATACAAAAAGAGAAAAAGCAAATGTATGTGAAATATAAATCAACGGAACAATTTGGCATTTTAGAGGAAACTGAACTCCTTGGTTATGATGAAATCAATTCAAAACCATTTGAATTGTATGATAATATATCTGAATTTATTGAAAATTTTGAAATAACCAAAAAGAAGAAAAAACCAATACCAAAAAAACAGAAGGGTATTGAAAAATTTTTAGAGGACTAATTATGAAAATAGGATTTACTTGTTCCTGTTTCGATCTTTTTCATGCCGGGCATGTAATGATGTTGAAAGAGGCGAAATCACAATGCGATTGGCTAATCGTGGGTCTACAGACGGATCCAACGATTGATAGACCAGAAAAAAATAAACCAGTCCAATCTGTATTGGAAAGGTACATTCAACTTGAAGCATGTAAATATGTGGATGAAATAGTGCCCTATTCTACCGAAAAAGACTTGATGGACATCTTGACATCCTTCTCCATTGATGTTAGAATAATTGGTGAAGAATACAGAAATAAAGAATACACAGGAAAAGCATTGTCGATTCCTATTCACTATAATAGTCGCCGACACAGTTTCAGTTCAACTGAACTCAGAACAAGAATTGCTAATTTAACTCCAAAAATCTTGACACTCCAATCGACAGAAGCATTGACACATGAAAGTTGCATTAATAACTGATCAGCATTTCGGTGCAAGGAACGATTCACTACATTTTCTGGACTTCTATGAAAAATTTTATAATTTATTTTTCTTAGAACTGGATGATAACGGTATTGATCATGTTTTAATTTTGGGAGATACGTTTGATCGTAGAAAATATGTAAATTTTTATTCCTTACAAAGATCGAAGAAGATGTTTTTTGATCGTTTGAAAGTAAGAAATGTAAAAGTTTACATGTTGGTGGGCAACCATGACACTTATTACAAAAATACCAATAATGTTAATTCACCTGAATTGATGTTGAACGAATATAGTAATATAACAATTATTAATGATCCTGAGACTATTGATATCGATGGTACTTATATTTGCATGATGCCGTGGATTTGCTCCGAAAATTATGAATCGTCCATGAATGAATTGAAAAGCACGAACGCTACTATCTGCATGGGGCACTTTGAAATAGAAGGTTTTCAAATGTATAGAGGTGCACCTTCAAATGAAGGTTTAAATCCTAAGACCTTTGCAAAATTTGATATGGTATTTTCTGGGCATTATCATCATAAATCTTCAAAAAATAATATACATTATCTCGGTAATCCTTATGAACTGACATGGCAAGACTATGACGATGCAAGAGGGTTTCATATTTTAGACTTAAAGACACACGAACTGTCTTTTATCCAAAATCCATACAGAATGTTTCATAAGTTAATTTATGATGATAAAACTGATTCAATAGCAGATATTCAAAATCTGGACTTGCAAAAATATTCTTCATCATACGTAAAGGTTGTAGTAGTAAATAAAACAAACCCGTATCTTTTTGATATGCTAATTAATAAGTTGTATCAAGTAAATCCCATTGATATATCTGTAGCAGAAGATTTTACTGATATTGAAGAAATTAATGATAGTGAAATTGATCAAGCTGAAGATACAATTACAATTCTCAGTAAGTATGTAGACAATTTAACAGTTGATTTAGATAAAAATAAACTTAAATCCATTTTTAGAGAAATTTATATCGAAGCATTGAATGAGGAAAGTGTATGAGTTATATTACTAGAATAGTGAACAATCCTTTAGACAAACTCCTTTTTGTGCCCAATATGGTAGTTGATAGAGGTTTTTTTACTCCTAAAGAATGTGATGACATTTGCAACATTTGCAGTAAATTGATATTGTCTGAAGGTGGATTATTTTCTGGCGAAGATGTATATAATACCAGAAAGGCTAAAACTGCATTTATAAATCAGCCCACATCTGAAACCTATTGGATTTATGAAAAATTTAATAATTTGATAGGTTATTATAATGATACTATGTTTGGGTTTGATCTAACTGGTTATAGTTATATGCAATATGCAGAGTATGACATTGAAGGTAAACATAACTTTCATATGGATATTGCGCTCAATAGCCCATCGGTAATTAACTATCAGGTGAATGAACATCTTAGAAAGCTGACTATCGTACTTATGCTCAATCAACAAAATAATGATTTTGAGGGTGGAGACTTTCAAGTAAATTTATCGGAAGAAAGAGTTGCAACAAGAGTTGATATGAATAAAGGTAATGTCTTAATTCTTCCATCTTTTTTACTACACAGAGTCACACCTGTAACAAAAGGATTGAGAAAAACACTTGTTCTGTGGGCTATCGGACCAAAATTTAAATAATGATTATTTTTCAAAAATGTAGGTGGAAAAATTTTCTTTCCACCGGTAATTCTTTTACAGAAATTGATCTGACCAGATCAACAAATACACTTATTATTGGGCAAAATGGAGCAGGCAAATCCACAATATTGGATGCGCTTACTTTTGGTTTGTTTGGAAAACCATTCAGAAAAATTAATAAACCTCAATTAATAAATTCAATCAACAATTCAAACTGTGTTGTTGAGGTTGAATTTGCAATTGGAAAGAAACAATATAAAATTGTTCGTGGAATAAAACCCAACCTCTTCGAAATTTACTGTGATAATATACTCGTAAATCAAGATGCAAAGGCAAAAGATTACCAAGATCATCTAGAGAAGTTTATCCTTAAATGGAACATGAAAGCATTCACTCAAATTGTTATTTTAGGTTCAGCATCTTTTGTTCCTTTTATGCAACTGTCTCCTTCAGACAGACGTACAATCATTGAAGATTTGCTCGATATTGAAATATTTTCCTCAATGAATACCATTGTAAAAAATAAATTATCATTTATTAAGGATTCTCAAAAAGAAAATGAATTTAATTTAAATATAACTGCCGAAAAAATCAAACTTCAAAAACAAAACATTGAAGATAGTAATAAATTGAGGCAAGCAGAAATTGAAAAGAAGGAAACAGAGTTTAAAAATAATACAAAATTTTTAGAAACGACAACTACAAATATAAAATTAATTCAAAAACATATTGATGCTCTATTGGCTAGCATAAACGATAAATCTAAACTGGAAAAGAAAAATAAAAAGCTATTTGAAATAGAGGTAAAATTTGAGAATAACATTAAGAAAATAAAAAAAGAAATAGAATTTTATGAAAGCACTGATAATTGCCCAACATGCCATCAATTTATAGACCTTGAACACAAACAGAAAAATGTATCAGAAAAAACAAACAAACTTTCTGAAATAAAAGATGCATCAAAAAATCTTGAAGATGAAGTAAACAAAATAAATGAAAGATTGAATATAATTTCGGATGTACAAAAAAGTATCAATGAGCATCAATCGGAAATTATAAAATTATCAACTCAAGTAATACAAGTAAATGAATATAATGAAAAATTAATTACCGAAATAAAAAATCTTTCAGTCAGTTCCGACAATCTGGAAAATAACCAATTTAAACTAAAAGAATTGAAAACTATTTTGGAAAAATATATAGAGATTGCTAAACAATTATCTTCAGACAAACAATATTTTGATTATGCAGCAACTTTACTAAAAGATACAGGCATTAAAACAAAGATTATCAAGCAGTATTTACCAATAATGAATAAGCTGATTAATAAACATCTTTCTGCTATGGACTTCTTTGTAAATTTTAATCTGAATGAAAGTTTCGAGGAGACTATTAAATCTAGGCATAGAGATGTTTTCTCCTATGCATCTTTCTCTGAAGGAGAAAAAATGAGAATTGATTTGGCATTATTGTTCACATGGAGACAAATTGCTAAATTGAAAAATTCAACAAATACTAATTTGCTAATACTAGATGAAGTATTTGATTCTTCATTAGACGGTGTAGGCACAGAAGAATTCATGAAGTTGCTGAACACATTAGATAACAAAACAAATGTATTTGTGATCTCACACAAAGGTGATCAACTTTTTGACAAGTTTAGATCAGTAATTAAATTTGAAAAGAAAAATAATTTTTCACAGGTGGTTAAATGAATGAAGAACTAAAAAATGATGTAATTCGTATTAATACAAATCCTTATGATGAATCATCACCTCCTATAGTCCAAGAACAAATAGAAATTTTTAAACTAGTTGATGAAAACCATCCTTCTTTAAAAAAAGTTTTACCTGAATTTGATTTCTCTAATCCACCAGTAGACCCAAATAAATTTGCCAGTTCACTTGTAGAAACATGTAAAAAGAATAATGGATTAGGGTTATCTGCAAACCAATGTGGCTTTGAACACAGAGTTTTTGTGATGGGTAGTGGTGATAATTATGTAGCTTTTTTTAATCCAAAGCTACTTGTGATTTCGGATAAAAAGGAAAAAATGGAAGAAGGTTGCCTATCATTTAAAGGATTATTTTTGAATGTAGAAAGGGCTACAGAAATTGTGGTAGAATACCAAGATTTCAATGGTATAAAAAGGCAAATGAAGTTTACCGGTTTAACTGCTCGTTGTTTTCAACATGAGCTTGACCATATGAACGGAATGACGTATCATAGCCATGTAGGTAAACTGTCTGTACAGATGGCGCTGAAGCGTAAGCAGAAATATCTGAAAAAGATTTCAAAAATTAATAATGAGTGAACTAATGGAAACAAACATTAATATTGTGGAAGAAAATGATAAGTGGCCCGACTTTGTTAAAAAACAATGGGAAGACTGGTCGGAAAAAAATCCTAAAGAAAAGTTTCAGCATATTGATACTGATAATTTGAAAAAGACATTGACCGAAGACCTTTCTTATGTATCAAAAATGGATGTCAAAGAATATACTCTGTATCAAAAATGGTGTGAAATTCAGGAAAAATTTCCAACGAAAGAAGTTATGTCAGTTTTTGGAGATTCTGAAAGACATTTGATTGATAGTTCTCAACAAGAAATTATCAATCATGTTAAAAATAATATTTGGATTCCTGAATCACCTGATGATTACATGAATTTAAAGCCTGTTATGGAATATACAGATGATTCTGGGCAAGAACTTGTTTCTGCGGTCGATGGCTCAAAAATTAAAAAAGATAAAAAGCGAACAAAAAATCTTCCTGTTACTTGGAATGCTGCAAGAACCTTCATTTCAACAATGAAAAATAATTCTAACATTGGAAGAAATTTAAATTTTCTTGTTAAAGATGATGTTACAGGAAAATATCTAGGTGTAGTGTGCATTTCTTCAGACTTTCTTGACTTAACACCTAGAGATAAATTTATTGGATGGGAACGAGAAAAGAAAACACAAGGAGGTATGATTAATCATACTGCAATCGGTTCTTCTATTGTTCCGTTTCAGCCACTTGGTTATAACTATATGGGTGGAAAACTTTTAGCTTTGCTTTGTTTGTCCGACGAAGTGCAAAAAATTTGGAAACAAAAATATGGGGATGTTTTGGTTGGCGTTACCACTACATCTCTTTATGGCAATACCAAATCAAATGGGCTAAGTCAATATGATGGATTAGAATATTGGCAAAAGATGGGTTTTTCTTCTGGCTCAGTTGCATTTGAACCTAACAAAAAAACATTACAAATGATTTGGGCTTGGCTTAAAGAAAATTACACAGAAAAATATTTCGAATGGTGGGAAGCAAAAAATATTCATGGGCTTCCTTTCAAGAGAGACCACAAAAATCGCTCACTTCATTTTGCATATCCAAAATTAGAAATTGCTAAAGAATTAACCAAGACTGATCACCAACGAGGAATTTATTTCTCTACATTGTACAATAATACTTGTGAGTTTCTTCGCAATGAAATCACAGAGTCTGATTTAGTGAAATCATTTGACACAAGTTGTGAATCCCTTTCACAAATCTGGAAAACAAAATATGCAAAACCCAGAATCTCAATGCTAAAAAAGAAAAACAATGTTTCAAAAGAAACACTATTCTATGATGACCTAATTTATATGACATGGGAGGAAACCAAGTCAAAATATCTAACCCAAGTCGGTAGATAAGTGTAAATATACCATATATTGTATTGATTTATTTCATATATAATAGTATGATGTGGTTCCTGTCACAAGGAATTTTTATTTTGTCTATATTATAGGAGAAACGACATATGAAAAAAATGTCAACAAAACAAAAAATGATTGCTGCCCTAACCAAAAAAACAGGGTATAATACTTTTAGTGTAGCGCAGGCTGTTTCACGGTTCGGTGTTAAAGCAAAAACTGTCACTGCACGTATTGCAGAACTTCGCAAAGAAGGTTATGCAATTTACACAAATCTAAAGACACGTAAAGACGGGACAAAAGTATCCGTTTATCGCCTAGGTAAACCCTCCAAGTCACTTAAGGCACAATGGCGTGCTATGGGTATTCGCGCACAAGCCGTTTAAATAAGTCAGTCTAAAACAGGAGAAAGGCAGTAATTGCCTTACTCCTAATTTTTTATGGATACAAAATGGAAATTCAAATTAAAACGGAAGAACTCAGAAAAAAGAGTTTGTTTGTGGCTACACCAATGTATGGTGGAATGAATCATGGGCTTTATATGAAAGCATGTCTCGACTTGCAGGGCATGTGTATTCAATATGGAGTAAATATTAAATTTTCATTTCTTTTCAATGAATCTTTGATCACGCGAGCTAGAAATTATTTGGTAGATGAATTCTACAACCGTTCAGAATGCACACATATGCTTTTCATTGATTCTGACATTAGTTTCAATCCGCAAGATGTAATTGCAATGTTGGCCTTGGACAAAGATGTAATTGGAGGCCCATATCCTAAAAAAGCAATTAAATGGAAAAATATTCAAAAGGCGGCGCTGCTTCATCCCGAAATCAAACCACACGATCTAGAAAAAGTTGCTGGGGATTTTGTATTTAATGCAGTAAAAGGTACATCACAATTTCATGTATCTGAGCCTCTTGAAGTTATGGAGATCGGAACGGGCTTTATGATGATTAAACGTGAAGTGTTTCCTAAATTAGAAGAAGCATATCCTCAATTGAGATATCGCCCTGATCATGTTGGGCAACAACACTTTGATGGATCACGATACATTCATGCTTTTTTTGATACAATCATCGACACAAAAGATTCCGCCACAGGTGGAGGTTCCGATAGATATCTTTCAGAGGACTATATGTTTTGTCAGCTATGGCGCAAAACCGGCGGGCAAATTTGGTTGTGCCCATGGATGAGAACACAACATATTGGTACTTATCATTTTCATGGAGATATGCCTGCTGTTGCAAGTTTTGTTGGTGAAATGTAATGATTATTGGAGTTTTGGGATTTATTGGATCAGGTAAAGGTACTGTAGGTGAAATTTTATGTAATGATTTTAATTTCACCTCTGTCAGTTTTGCATCCCATCTAAAGGATGTGGCATCTGTTCTTTTCGGTTGGGACAGAAATCTTTTGGAAGGTGACACAAAGGAATCTAGAGAATTCAGAGAAACTCCTGATAATTTTTGGGCTAAAAAAATAGGAAATCATTTTACACCAAGATTGGCTTTGCAGTTACTTGGCACACAATCGATTAGAAATGTTTTTCATGAAGATTTTTGGGTATATGCTCTTGAAAATAAACTAAAAAATATAGGAGAAAACAAAAATGTGGTGGTGACAGATGTTCGGTTTAAAAATGAATTGAATTGGTTAAAATCTAAAAATGGTATGACACTTAAAATCAGTAGAGGGAAAAATCCCGATTGGTATCATATTGCAAAACTTGCAAATAATGGATCGAAAGAAGCAGAAAAATTCATGTTAGAAGAAAGTGGTATACATGAATCTGAATGGAGATGGGTAGGGCATCCCATAGATTATGTGATTAGAAATGATGAAAGTTTGGATGTTTTGAAACAAAATCTTGAAAAAGTTTTATCTCTGTGATATAATTTGTACCTTCAAAAAAAGGAGTTTGTAATGAAATTGACTAGTAGTACTATGACTGTATTGAAGAATTTCTCATCTATTAATGAGAATATCTTTGTGAAACCTGGTAATGTTATTGAGACAGTTTCGAAGCAAAAAAATATTCTTGCTAGGGCTGAAGTAACGGAACTGTTCTCCGATGAATTTGGTATTCATGATTTAAATAACTTCCTAAGTGTTCTCACATTGTCTAAAGACAATACCCCAGAAATTGAATTTGAAAATAATAACATTATTATTAAAAGTCGAGGAGGTAAGAGCAGTACAACTTATAGGAAAGCAAGTAAAGAAGTTTTGGTTTTGCCGCCTGAAAAAAAGATTAACATGGACAATGCTGAAATTAACTTCACTTTCTCAAATGATGATTTGGAATGGTGTCAAAAAGCCGCATCAGCTTTAAATTCACCTAATGTTGCGTTTGTTTCCGATGGTGAAAATATCAGCTTGCAAATTTTTGACGCAAAAAATGATGCATCAAATGTAAACACCACCGTTATTGGTAACTCAGACGGTAAAAAATATAAAATTATTTTTGCAACCGAAAACTTTAAATTTATTCCTGGTTCATATAACGTGAATATTCATTCGCGTGGTATTGCTCATTTCAAAAATAATAATATGTCTATTGAATATTGGGTCGCCGCAGAGACCGGCTCATCTTATGAGGGTTAATCATGACTGACATTGTTACTCAATACGGAACGTTTAAAGAAGAAGATTTGAAATCAATCAAAGATGCATTGAATGAAATTTCAAACGAACTGAATATCATTTCACAGCACAAAGACTCAATTAAGGATGTCATTAATGTTGTTTATGATAACTATAATATTCCTAAAAAAGTTATTCGTCGTTTAGCGAAAGCACATCATAAAAATTCATTTCAAGAAGAAGTTGCGCAAGATAATGAATTTGAATCAATTTACATTGGGTTAACCGAAACCAAATGAATGCTGTCAGACGGGGGTTTGCAAAAACTTTAGGTGTTGCGAGTTTAATTACAGTAGGAGTTGCTGGTTACAAACAAGCAAAAGAAAAAATTGTTTATAAACAAGATGAACTTCCTACTGCTGAACTCGAAAAACAACTAGAAAGAAAACCAGTTTTGCAGTTAGCTGCAACTTACGGGGAAGAGATACCTCCAGAACCATTTTACAATTCAAATCAGATTTGTTTTTTAGGTATTACACCTAGGTATAAACCAGGCACCGAAATTAATGTTAAAGTTAATATTGTGCCTGGTCCGGATGGTAAACTTTATGTCAAAGAAAATGATACTTGGCGTAAAATCTGACATGTTTGCTTTTTATATTATGAGGAACACGAATGGACAACAAGCAAATCCTTTGGGTGGAAAAGTATCGCCCACACAAAATTCAAGATTGTATTCTCCCCGATAACATTAAGGCTACCTTTCAAGAATATGTTAACAGAAAAGAAATCCCAAATTTGCTACTTGCTGGATCCGCAGGGGTCGGTAAAACAACAATTGCAAAGGCTCTCTGCGAGGAAGTCGGATGCAACTATCTCATCATCAATGGGTCGGATGAAAGCGGTATTGACACATTCCGTACCAAAATCAAAAATTATGCATCATCAATGAGTCTTTCTGGTGGCCGAAAGGTCATCATTATTGATGAAGCAGATTATTTAAATCCCTCATCAACACAACCTGCTCTACGCGGAGCAATTGAAGAATTTTCTAACAATTGCTCCTTTATTTTCACTTGTAATTATAAAAATAGAATTATAGAACCGCTTCATTCAAGGTGTTCAGTCATTGAATTTAAAATTCAAAACGGGCAAAAGGTCAAAATGGCTGCACAGTTTATGAAAAGAGTCGAATGGATTCTTCAGCAAGAAGAAATTCCATACGAGAAGGATGTTGTCGCTGCCGTCATCACAAAACATTTTCCCGATAATCGCCGTATTTTAAATGAATTGCAGAGGTATTCTACCTCAGGTATCATTGATAAGGGCATTTTAAGTAATGTTTCAGATGTAAATATCTCAAATCTTATTAAATCGGTCAAGGAAAAGGACTTTGGTGCAACACGAAAATGGGTTGCACTAAATCTAGACAATGATTCAGTTTCTATCATAAGAAAAATTTATGATTCACTATATGATTTCTTAAAGCCAGAAAGCATTCCACCTGCTGTATTGATTCTTTCGAAATATCAATATCAATCTGCTTTTGTGGCAGATCAAGAAATCAATCTTGTGGCATGTCTTACTGAATTTATGGTTGAATGTGAGTTTAAGTGATGACTGATTTATTCAAAGAAATTATTCCAAGTATTCTTCAGACAAAAAAGAATATTCTTGAAAATGAAAAAGATTATAATTCATTCATTGTAAATAGGGCGCTTTCATATCATATGGACTGCATTTTATATGCAAATGAAATGAATAAAAATCACACCTTGTCACCTATGCTTCAATACCAATATTATCTAAATACCATTAGACCGATGAAAAGGAAGTTTCAATCTTGGCAAAAGCAATCGGTTTCTAAAGATTTGGAATGCGTTAAAGAATATTTTAATTATTCAAACGAAAAAGCTAAAGAAGCTTTGCGTATTCTGACTGATGATCAACTCACTTTCATAAAAGAAAAAATAGATAAAGGCGGAGTGAAAAAATAATGGTTAAACTAGAAAATATGATAGAGGTGTTATTGTGTGAAAAGGATGACTTTCTAAAAGTAAAAGAAACCTTAACAAGAATTGGTATAGCTTCAAAAAAAGAGAAAGTTTTATATCAGTCTTGCCACATATTACATAAACAAGGTAAATATTATATTGTACATTTTAAAGAATTATTTGCTCTTGATGGAAAAGAATCAGATTTTTCGGAAAATGATATTGCAAGAAGAAATACAATCGCAAGACTATTAGAAGATTGGGAATTAGTTGACATTGTAAATAAGGAACTCATTAAAGAACCTTCAGTATCTCTTTCACAAATTAAAATTCTGTCTCACAAAGAGAAGGATGATTGGGAATTGATACCAAAATATAATATTGGCAAAAAACCACAAAATTTGGCTAAATAATTATACCTCCCTTCGGGATGGGACTTGCCCTCCGAGGCAAAGACAAGTAAAATAAACCTCGGACCAATGCCTTTTGGATTGGTAATTTTACTAACTCGCTTAATTTAAGGAGAACTAATATGACTTTTTCATACGGAAAATCTTTGCTTCCTTCCACTGTAGGATTCGATAGGCTTCTTAGCACTTTCGAAGAATTTGATAACCTACAACTTAAACCTCAAACTTATCCACCATACAATCTCATCAAAGAAGATGATCTGAATTGGACAATTGAAATTGCTATTGCAGGTTTTAAACGTGAAGAAATTGATGTTACTTATGAAAACTGCAAACTAATTGTGAGTGGTGCGATTTCAGAAAGTCAATCAAAAAAAGAATATTTGCATCGCGGAATTGCCAAAAGAGATTTTTCACACAAATTTATTTTGGCTGAAACTGTTGTTGTAAAAAACGCACAGATTGAAGATGGTACACTTGTGATCAAACTGGAAAATATCATTCCAGAAGAAAAGAAACCAAGAAAAATTGAAATTAGTACTGTTGCAGAAAAACTCTTGACAGAGTAAACAAAGTAGTGTAGGATTACTATTATCGATAGGAGTCCTACACTATGGAAAATTACTTTACAATTGTAAACTTTAGCATCTTTATGCTGGGAGCATTTTTTGGTGCTTTGGTTGGGCGACTATTAACTTTCTGTATAATGTCTATTTGCTTTTTAGTATTACTTTTCAAGCCATGAAAACAAAAGATCAACCCGTAAAATTGCGTAATCGTTTCAATTTGACCGATGTTTACTACACTTATACTCATTGGTCAACAAAAGAAATTGATGGTGTTATTTTTCTATCTGTTGTAAAAGAATATCCCTCTTCAAAAACACAAACAATTCATTATATTCGTAAAGATTCTTTGGAAAAAACAAAATGAAAATTGCTGTTGCATCGGACCTACATCTTGAATTCGGAAAAATCTCACTTGAAAATGAGGAAAATGCAGAGGTTCTGATTTTATCTGGTGATATTTGTGTAGCCGCACACTTTAAACAAAGTTTCATTGATTTTTTCCGTGAATGTTCGGAAAGATTCCCTCATGTAATTTACATTATGGGTAATCATGAACATTATGATGGTGATTATCAACTAAGTTACCAACTTCTAAAAGACGAACTTTCAAGTTTTGAAAATGTATATCTCCTTGAAAAGGAAGTCGTTAAAATTAAAGACTTCACTTTTATCGGTGGCACTTTGTGGACCGACATGAACAAGAATGATCCAAATACTCTTTGGCATGTTCGTCGCGTTATGAATGATTTTCGAATTATTCGCAACGGCGGGAGTAATGTTCTAACTCCAGATGATGTTTATTCCGATCATTTGCAAATGATTGATTTCATTAAGAATGTTGTCGATGTAAATAAAGAAGGTAAATTTGTTGTCGTTGGGCATCATTCACCGTCGAAACTTTCCATCAAACCGAAATATGAAAAAGATGTGCTAACAAATGGTGCTTATTCAAGTGAATTGTCAGAATTCATTCTAGATCGCCCACAAATTAAACTATGGACTCATGGGCATACACATGAAACATTTGATTATATGATTGGGTCAACTAGAATTTTATGCAATCCTCGTGGTTATATTGACTATGAAAAACGTGCGGATGAATTTGAACTTCTTTTTACGGAGATTTAATTATGCCTCTCTATGAAATTGATGTACTTGTAACATTTCGCAATAAGTATATTATTGAAGCAAATGAACTTGAACATGCATTTGATGAAATGGTTTTCACTGAAAACACCCGAGAATTTAGTGAAGTAACTCAAAAATTTTTAGGTGAAAATATTATTGACGGTAAGGAAATTTCTAAAGAAGAAATTCCAGTTTTATTGGAGCGTCTAAAAGAAAACAAAGACGAAATCGCAAGTTACTGGATGGGTGAAAAACTCATTCACAAGGTAGATTACACAAAATAATTTTCTGACCGTAGTTAAATGGATATAACATGGGTCTTCTAAACCCAGATTCCAGGTTCGATTCCTGGCGGTCGGGCCATTTAAAAAAGGAATTTTATGTCACAAACAGTAAGGAATCTAGAAAGTGCATTGGCAGGTGAGTCCATGGCACACATCAAGTATCGTTACTTTGCTAGAATTGCACGAGAAGAGGGATTCGAAGAAGTTGCACGGCATTTCGAAGAAACGGCGGATCAAGAAATCAAACATGCTTGGGGGCATCTTGAACTTTTGATTGGTAAGCCTTCTACGAAGGAATGTCTTGAAAAAGCAATTGCGGGCGAGACCTACGAGTATACTGAAATGTATCCATTATTCCTTTCAGTTGCTGAAACTGAAGGGTTGCATCATGCCGCTGAAATAGCAAAAGAACAAATTCAAGAAAGTCAAGAACATGCAGAACAATTTATTGAAGTATTAAAGAAAGCAGAGAAAAGGTTTGCCGCTTTGAAAAAGGTTGAAGAGCGTCATGCAAACGCATATAAAAAAGTATTGGAGGCACTATGAAAACGGAATATGTTTGTGTAGTATGTGGGCATGTACATGATGAAGAAACAGAAGGTGCATGGGAATCTCTCTCTGATGATTTTGTTTGCCCAGAATGTGGCGTAGGTAAAGAAGATTACGAGGCCGTGTGAAAGATAAATTCGTTCACGCTTATATGAAAACGGCAGAGACCTTTGCGGAACTAAGTTCCGCAAGGCGTCTTCATGTTGGTGCGATTATTGTAAAAGATGATCGTATTATTTCCATTGGTTATAATGGAATGCCGTCCGGATGGGATAATAATTGTGAGGATGAAAAATATGAAGAAGATGGATTTCATGTCACACTAAAAACAAAACCTGAGGTACTGCATGCTGAAACAAATGCAATCGCTAAGTTGGCAAGGTCTACTGAATCTGGCCTCGGCGCTACTCTTTTTGTCACTCATTCTCCTTGTCTTGACTGCGCAAAACTGGTATTTCAGTCTGGCATTGATTCCGTGTTTTATAGGAATAGTTACCGCAGTGAAGATGGCATACGATTCTTGGAAAAAGCAGGAGTCAAAGTAAATAAGATATGATAAATATGGGGTAAAAACTTCTGGAGAATAATATGCATCTACGAATATTTAATAGCCCAGATAAAAAATTTACTCCATATGTTAGAAGATGCGCATTATTTTACAGTGAATATTTGATTCCAAATAAAAGACTCCGTGATAATTTATCAATCAAAATAAAATTTAATAAAAAAATAAATTATTGGGGTTTAGCATACATAGAAGATTATAATAAAAATAATAAAGCTAGGAACTTTATAATAGAAATACACCCTTGGATAGGAGCAAAAGAAATATTTAAAACACTTGCTCATGAGATGGTACATGTCAGACAGTTTGCAAAGGGGCACACAAATGAAAGTCTTAGTAAATGGAAAGGTGTGCCAATAAACGCAGACACTATCGATTATTATCATCATCCCTGGGAAATGGAAGCATATAGTTTAGAGACTTGTTTGTTTATGAAATATGCCACAAAAGAGCAAATATGGAATGTGTTTAAAGGTATTGGTAATCCTGATCTTCCAATAAAAGAAGAAAAGATAAAATGGAGAAATGACACAGAAGAATGAGAACCGCTTTATTATTAACAGGTAATCCTAGATTTTCAAAATATTTTGATACACAAATACAAAATTTGAAAAATAGTGAAATCGACTGGTATATTGTTTTTTGGAAAAGAGAACCTGGTTTTGATCCAAAAATTTCACATAATTGGTTGAATATAAAAACATCAAAAGATGTTTTGAATAAAATAAAACCTTTTCTTCCTTCCGGGCATCGTATTAAATATATTGAATTGCTTGATCCTAGCGCATACTTAGAATTGCCATATAATTATCAAGATTACTATAGTAATCCTATAAATGTTTGGCAACAATATAAAATACTTCAGTATTGTGATCATTGGAGAAGAGAACTCGATTGTTACGATTTGGTTGTTAGATCAAGAACGGATTTAGGTTTAAGTGAACCAATAGATTTAAAATTGGCGCATTCTTGTTTAGTTAAAACTCCCAATTTAATCTATACACCAAACAATCAAAGAAATGGATATCTTGTGAACATTGGAGATTATCAAACTGGGTTTTGTGATCAATTTGCAATAGGATTGCCACATGTCATGTCAATTTATTGTGACGCAATTGATACATTTCATGATTTATACATGGAAGGAACTAAATATAATCCCGAATACCTACTACAAACTGCACTTTTTAAAAGAAATATATTGTGGCCTACAACAACATTTGAAATTTTGAGAGAAGAGGTACATTGGCAACCAATAGAACATGGTATATGGGCTGAAATATAAAGTGTTGTATTTTAAACACACTGGTTGACAAATTAACCTACACCTGTATAATTACATATATACGATCTTTAAAAAAATTAGGTTTTTCGGAAGCGTGGCAGAGCCCGGTTTATTGCACTAGTTGGAAATACTAATTCTTATAAATAAACATATAGGAGGAAGTATAATGAACTGTCAATATTGCCATAGAGAATTAGTTAACACTGGTGCTTTAACCTTGCACGAAAAACATTGTAAACATAATCCAAATAGAATTCAAAGAACTCGTTCGCCAAATGCGGGCGCAAAGAAAGGATCAACTCCTTGGAATAAAGGAAAGGAAGTTGGTAGATATGAGAAATGGAATGAAAAGTTTTCTTTAGAAAACGTTTTAACCGAGAATAGCACCTACGCTAGACACCATGTGAAACGTAGAATTTTAGAAGAAAATTTAATTGAATATAAATGTCAGTGTTGTGGCATTGGTCCTGAATGGAATGGCAAACCTATGCCATTAATTCTCGATCATATCAATGGCGTAAACAATGACAATAGGTTAGAAAATCTTAGATTTGTGTGTAGCAATTGTGATTCACAGTTAGACACATATAAGTCTAGGAATATAAAGAAAAAAGGTGTTGTGGCAGAGTCCGGTTTATTGCAACTGACTTGAAATCAGTCGAACCAGAAATGGTTCCGTGGGTTCGAATCCTACCAACACCGCCAATTTGGAAACCGTGAGTTCGAATCTCACCGCTTCCGCCAAAATATGGTGAGATGGCCGAGAGGCTTAAGGCAACAGGTTGCTAACCTGTCGGTTCAGGTAACTGGGCCCGTGGGTTCGAATCCCACTCTCACCACCAACGGTAGGTAGCACTGGTGTGCGGCGGGGCCTTATAAACCCTGGAGATCGGTCAGATGGGCTGAAACGGAAGGGATCGTAACCCTTACCTACTACCAAATTTTTGCACAGATGGCAGAGTGTTCTGAGATTATAACGGGTTGGCCGAGAGGTTAGGCTCTAGTCTGCAAAACTAGCCAGGTGGGATCGTTACCCACACCCGTTTCCATTATTCGAACTTACATTTTATATAAATAATAAGTATGTTCGAAAGGAAATAATATGATATGCGAAAACTGTATGTTAGAACATTTAGGCAATTATGCTTCCGGTAGATTTTGTTCTCCCAAATGTTCAAGATCGTATTCCACTAAAAAAGCCAGGAACGATATAAACAACAAAGTGAGTAAAAAACTCCTAGGAAGAAAGCTCACAGATGAGCATAAAAGGAAAATTTTAAGAGTAAAATCTCGTACTGTTTCCGAATGTTTACAATGCAAAAGCAAAATGCATCTTTTACCTAGCGACAAAAGAAAATTCTGTAGTAGGAATTGTTGGGTTAGTTATACCGATTCTAAAAAAACTCAATTTGATGTTTATAAAGAAAAATGTAAATTTGATTTTAATGTTTATGATTTTCCTCATAAATTTAATCTTAGCTTAATAGAAGAGTTTGGATGGTATTCTGCCTCTAACAGCGGTAACAATCTCGATGGAATATCGAGAGATCATATGTTAAGCATAAAAGAAGGATTCGAATTGGGTATAAATCCTGATATTATTAAACATCCCGCAAATTGTAAACTTCTTAGACACTCCGACAATCAAAGAAAAAACACAAAAAGTACACTTTCCTTTGAAGAATTAATTTTAAGAATAAATGAATGGTAAGTTTCGACCTTGTGCTCCAGTTGTAAAAAAACAACAGATAAAAAACAGTTGACAGTGGTACCAATACCTGTATAATTGATTCTGTTGTCG